>Ga0210098_1000001_pt1 | contig 148570 bp, 139 predicted proteins | sample Joice_ThreeSqA_D_FD_184870 | JGI IMG/M metagenome (GOLD analysis project Ga0210098, IMG submission 184870) | Wetland microbial communities from San Francisco Bay, California, USA, that impact long-term carbon sequestration - Joice_ThreeSqA_D1... | ecosystem: Environmental > Aquatic > Marine >...
TATAACCGTCGCCGGAGGCACTCAGCAATAGGTTACCAAACAATAGAAGAGTTTGAGAGAAATAATCATATATTTAAAAACGCAGCCTAGCTTAACCTAACGTCCTAATTAATGGGGTAGGTCCAGAGCGGTTATATCGGTTCAAAACACAATCTCAGGAGTAATAGCGTTTGGTTGGCCTATTATCGTGTTGTATTTATTACTGGCGATCGGATATGCTTACTTTTTTATCTCAAGACGGTTCACAGATTGAATGATTGATAATTGTATTCATTCTGTAGGTATCAATATATTAGAGACTATAGAGAGTATAAGTAAATCAAATTGATAAAATGTATATTGTACATAGCTTGGATTTTACTTACGAAAATTGCGATTATATATTATTCTAAGAAAGCAAACCTTTAACCAACTGACAATGAAAAGGCTAATTCCATTAATTATCTTCATTCACGGTAGTGTTTCAATGATGGCACAGAACGATCTAGTCATAGCCGGATTGCAGATGAATGTATCCAGATCTATAGCAGAGAATGAAAGCACTATCATACGACATCTTAATTCCTTAAAAGACAAGAATGTTGATTTCTTAGTTACACCAGAAGGATCATTATCGGGATATAATTCAGAATTCAATGGTCACGAGTTAAAGGTTGCATTAGCAAAGGTTGTATCTGTTGCTAAAAGTGTAAATGTTGGATTAATCCTGGGCACTTGTTACAAAGATTCTGTTAACGGCAGAGAATATTGTTATAACCAGGCCAGGGTATATTTGCCAGATGGGACTTTCCTAGGTGAATACTCCAAAATACTAACATGCAGCCCGTTAAATAATCCAGGAACCGGTGAGATAATGGAATATGTACGAGGAGAGGTTAGAACATTTTCAGTTAAGGATATTGACCTTGGGATTTTAATATGCAATGATTTGTGGGCTACACCAGGTTACACTACTACACCGAATCCGTATTTACCATGGAAGATGAAAGAAGCTGGTGCTGACATTATCTTTCATATCATAAATTCAGGTACGGATTTGTGGTACAGAAGCTTTCATGAAGCCTCTGTAGAATTATGGGCAAAGACACTTGAGATACCAATAGTTGAAGTAAATGCTGCACATGGCAATCAAGAAATAAATGCTGGTTCCGGAGTTATTAGTAAGGAAGGAGAAAAAGTGAAGTCGGTAATAAATAAAGGAGAGCAACTGTTTATTCACACTATAAGTTTGGAGTGATAAGATGTGATGCAAACTGTTTTGTCAATTGTATTGGATTCAGTTTGAGAAGAATTTCGATTAAAGTTTAAACTCATATTAAATCGTTTAGTGAAAATGAGGTGGATCAAATCACTAAAGCTGACCGTCACGCGTTTCACGTTCTTCGCAGAACCGAGCGAAGCGAGCTCATGAGTCATCGCAGGTGACGAATAACGGCAAAACCCGCGCAAAGCTTCGACGGCATAGTCCCACCGTTATGTTCCAGGCATTTTTTGTCCTGATCCCTTTTTTGGGACAATTCTTTAGATCTGAGCAAACAGCATGAATGGAAAAGAAAGAATACTAACCGCACTTGAGGTAAAAGAGCCAGACTGTGTCCCCTTGTATATTCACGGTATCAACGAGGCACCTATTGTCGGAATCGGTAAACACCTGACTGATAGACTGCCTGAACCTCAGGATTTCAGGCTTATGAATGAAAGGGATCAGCTTAAGCTTTTGGATACGCTTTTCATGATCCATGAGCACTTTGATATCGACGGTATCACGACTTTTGAAATCGGCCACGAAGAAAAAGTTGATGATCTGCATGTCAGGGATGGATTCGGAGTGGTCTACAAATTATCAGAGTATGGTATTCCTGTACCTGTTGGACACCCAGTTAAAAACATTGAAGAATTAAGAAATTTTGCTTGTCCGGTTCCAAGGAAAGAAGATCTGGGGCTTTTAAACCTTGCCGTTGAACGGTTCAAAGGGCAAAAAGCTACATTTTGGCTCATGCGGGGCGTTTTCGTCCGTTCCTGGCGCTTGATCGGTATGACAAACTACATGATGAATGTACATACTGACCCCGAATTTCTCCATTTGCTGGCGAAAATGATGGTGGAATTCAGTCTTTCCCAATTGGACCTTTTGGTTGAAGCTGGTCTTGATGTTCTGGTCATTGAAGATGATATCGCCATGGACACAGGGCCCATGATATCCCCGGAACATTTCAAAACATTTATCAATCAATACAACCGCCAGATCGTTGAACGAGCACATCAAAAAGGGCTGAAAGTGGTCAGGCACTCTGACGGTAATCTCTGGCCGATCTTGGATATACTTCTTGAAACCGGGTACGATGGGATCAATCCATTGGAACCTCAGGCTGGTATGCAAATGAAAAAGGTAAAAGCTTACTGCGGCAATCAAATCTGTCTGTTGGGGAACATCGATTGTGTCGAGCTTCTACCCAGGGGGAGTAAAAAACAGGTTGAGCAGGCGGTCATCCAGACCATTGAGGAAGGAGCTCCTGGCGGGGGGTTGATTATATGCTCTTCAAATTCTTTGCATCCAGGGGTCAATCCCGAGAACTGCATAACGATGTTTGAGACTGTTCGCAAGTACGGTCAATATAAAAAGACCGCTGATAATGGAGATATCTAGATTGGATAATTACCTATTTGCATGTCGGCCGAATACATGACAAATCAAATCACTATAGCCGACCGATAAAGATGAAGCTTAATTCCAACATTTTATACAACATTAAATTCTAAAATGAAGAAAACCATGAAAAAGTATAGTAAATATGCCAGTTTAAGATGGATTATTTTTTCTGTATTTATACTCTTATGTCCTTTGAGGATTTGGGCACAGGACAATGAACTAAGAAATTATAAACCCGATACTCTTATTACTGCTGCGAAAGAAATAATGGAGACTACAAGATATTGTGCTCTAATAACTTTAAATAAATCCGGCTATCCGCAGGTTAGAACAATGGATCCTTTTTTTCCCGACGAAGACATGGTAGTATGGTTGGGCACTAATAAAAACAGCAGGAAAGTACGTGAGATCCGTAATGATTCCAGAGTAACCCTTTACTATGAAGCCCCAAATGGAAGTGGTTACGTTGTAATACAGGGTAATGCCAATTTAATAGATGATCCAGAAAAGACAGGGGAATATTGGAAGGAAGAATGGAATGAATTTTATCCGGATAAAAAATCCACATACACTCTTATCAAAGTAGTTCCCAAAAAACTCGAAGTCATTTCTTATATGCATGGTATAACTGGTACGACCACAACATGGGCAGTGCCTTACATTGAGTTTTGATCAAATTAAAAAACCATAATTGCATATTGCGGATTAAACTGTTCTAAATGTCCAGCATATACCAAATACATATGGCATGCGTTAGCCATTTTCTAAAGTTAGCTCCTGAGGCAGGTTTGGCATTTATTGGACATAATAGGATAAAAGAACTTTCAAAAGAATTGATGCGTGAATAGTAAAGAAAACTGGCTAAGGCTGATCAGGAACGACCATCCCGGCTGGATCGAGCCGCCGTGGGTGCCCTTTAAGGGAAACGACCCCATAGGTATGTTCGTCGCTGATCCAATTACACAGTCCTTGTTTGTTGATGGCCCTGTTTATGACGTTCCACAAAAGGACGCCTGGGGAGTTACCTGGGTATGGTTCTCTGATTCAGTTGCAAGAAACCCGCACATCACGGACGAGAACAAGGTTTTAGCAGACGTCACCAGGTGGAGGGAGACGGTCGATTTTCCGCCGCTGGATGGCCATGACTGGTCAACAGTGCACGCTTTCATGGAATCGGTTGACCGCAATGAGTACCTGATCATGTGCTTTGTAAACGGAGGCCTGTTTGAACGCTCGCACTATTTGATGGGCTTCGAAGATGCCCTCTGCAACTACCTGGTGAATCAGGAAGCGATGTACGACCTGTTGGGCGCAATCGCTGACTGGATAATCGGCCAACTGAACCGGATTATGGACAACATGCAACCGGACATAGTCCACTTCCACGACGATTGGGGCAGCAAAACCAACCTCTTCTTACCGCCTGATGTGTGGCGCGAGATTATCAAACCGCATCATCAACGTATCGTCGACGCTGTCAAGTCGCGGGGGCTTATTTTCATGCATCATGCCGATTGCATCTGCGAGCCTATTGTAGAAGATATGGCAGAGATGGGAATCGACATCTGGCAAGGGGTCATCCCTCAGAACGACATCCCTGCGATCCAGAAGAGACTGGGAGGGCACATGGCGCTGATGGGTGGTATTGATGCGCAGCTGATCGACAGGTCTGATCACGACGAGGTCACCATCCGCAAGGAAGTGAGGCGGTGTATCGATACCTACTGCCCGGCCGGTAGTTTCATACCTTGCATCCCAAACATCAAGCCGCTTTACCCCGACGTCGCCCGAATTTATAACGACGAGCTCAAACAATATGGCAAAGAGTACTTTCGACGCATGGAAGCATACTAATATAGAGAAGTTGAGAACAACTATATTTGCATTTGAGAACTATACATTTAATTCAAGATCATGAAGCATATTTATTGCATTTTAATTTCCAGTTTGATATCTGTTTCATCATATGCACAAACGAAATATATTGAAACATCCCATTATCTTTTTCCCGAATTTACGCAAGGAGTTATTCTGATGAAAGATGGAAAAAGGAATGGTGCATTGCTAAATTATAATTCATTGACTGAAGAGATGATTTTCGAAAATAATGGCCAGAAAAAAGCAGTTGCGACAAATGAAATACTACTTGTTGATACGGTCTTTATTGAGGGTAGAAAATTTGTTGTAATGAATGGAAAATTTGTTGAATTGGTATATCATTCAAAATGGGAACTGTTCGTTGAACATAAGTGCAATGTGGAGGAAGCAGGTAAACCGGCCGGATATGGCGGAACAACTCAAACTGGAGCTGCAACGTCAGTATCATCGTTATATTCACAGGGTAGAGTTGTTTACGATCTGAAATTACCCGATGATTATAAAACAGAACCTTATATCAATTATTGGTTAAAGAAAAACGGGGAATTATACGAGTTCATAAACATGAGGGAATTGAAGAAACTATATGAGGACAAGAAGGACTTATTGAAGAAATATTTAAAAACTAATCGCGTGAATTACCAAAATCAGGAAAGTATTATTCAATTAATTAAATATTTGGAATCAAACTAAGGTGGATTGAACACTGCTTCACGATCGACAACGATGTCATAAAGAAAAAAAAATAATTTACCTTGAAGAAGATGGATTATAGCCATCCAAACCAATAATTGTAAATATGAAAAAGAGAAAAAGAGCAAAAACTGTATTTCTTCCCTTAATAATAACAGTTAGCTTATATGTGGTTTTTTATTCCAGAATTGAGAGTAAACCAGATCATGTTGGATTTTGGTTTGTCCTGGCATTAGGTATGTCATTAGGTGTCGTATTGACTCGATTTGTCCAATGGATAAACGAAAATGATAAGTAATAGATCCAGTTAAAATAATAGGATCCTGGTATATGAAAACTGATAAAGGAGTTGGACCAGTTGAGGTTTTTGCTGGAACTGCTGTGCAAGCCACCCTGGTAAAGAGTCTTCTGGAAAATGCAGAAATTGAGGCATACCTGAAAGATGAATTCACGGGAGTATTATATCCCTGGCACTCCTCCCCGGGTGGAGTTGGAGCCGTCAAAGTATTGGTTTCCAGTGACGATCAGATAAAAGCAAAAATAGTGGTCGACGAATATGAAAATAACTTGAAAAAGGAGTAAGAAGCATAGACGATGGCGAATGTAACTCTCAAATGAATGTACCTCGTCCAGAAATGAATTCGGACCTCCGTGACCGTTATCTCAACATTCTAGGCGTTCAGAAACAGAATCCCAGCACCAGTGCTTTATACGAATTAGTCCAGGCCCAGATGATCAAGGTCCCCTTCGAAAACATATCCAAACTGTATTATAAAAAGCATCATAACCTTCAAGGATTGCCTGATCTTGAGCTCTTCCTGGATGGCATTGAAAGCTTTCATTTTGGCGGGACCTGTTATTCCAATAATTACTTTTTTTATCAACTTTTAGCCAGCCTTGGTTATCAGATCAAATTGTGTGGTGCGGATATGCTGAATCCAGATGTCCATTTGGTCAGTGTAGTTACGGTTGAGCAGCGGGACTATCTCATAGATGTCGGTTATGCGGCTCCATTCATAACGCCTATGCCACATGATCTGAAAACAGACTACATCATTATCCTGGGCAGGGACCAATATGTGCTCAAGCCTCAGGATGCCCGTGGTTATTCACAAATGGAGCTTTACAGAGAAGGAAGCCTGAAACAGATTTATTTGGTAAATCCAGTGCCACGACAGATTCAGGAGTTTGACCTTATTATAGCTGGTTCTTACAGGGAAGATTCCACCTTCATGAATGCACTCCTTCTGGCCCGGTTCTTTCCTGATCGATCCCTTGTTCTTCATAACCTGTCATTGATTGAGTCGCAGGGAACCGTTTCAAAAAGTCAAAATCTGAACAGCCGGGATGAAATCATTCAGGCCGCCTTTGAATATTTTGCAATCCCAACAAAATTCACAATAGAGGCTGTGAATGAAATTGAACAATTTAGCGATGTATGGAGTTAACTCAATATTAAACGGCATCAGGTCACAGCTTATGTCCGCCATTCTCTACATAAGAAAGTTAAATCAAATCATGAGCACATTCGATACCACACCAACCCTGAGTGTTGTTGCGATGGCCATCGCGCTGGCGGTGAGTTCCTCCTCCTTTGCGCAGGGCAACTCCGATACGGATTCGATTCCGAAGAATTCCTTCCAATGGAATCAAAAAGAGCGTGAACTTGGTTTTTTGCATTTTGATGAGGTTTTTGAAGGACGCGAAGTACCAAGCGGGGATAATCTACACGAGCTTCCACAAGGATTACCGATTGACGCATTTGAGGAAGGTGGTGAAAAAGAAAGAGAATTAGAAGATTTTCTGACTGAGCAAAAGGTAGCTGGTCTCCTCATTCTGCAGGATGGAACGATCCGGCTGGAGCGCTATGCCCTCGGGCTCAGCGAAGCCGGCCGATGGACATCGCAATCTGTTGCAAAATCAGTGACAAGTACACTCGCAGGTGCGGCGATAAAGGATGGTTACATCAACAGTGTTGAGGACTTTGTTACGGACTACATCCCCGATTTAAAGGGCAGTGCCTACGAAAAGGTGACCCTCCGCCAACTATTGACCATGACTACCGGCATACGATGGATCGAGTCCTACACTGATCCGAATTCTGATCTTACCAAATTATTCACGGATCCGGTCGACCCCGGCATTGATCAAATAGTAAGTTACATGCGACATTTGCCAGCCGAGGCCGAACCGGGAACAAAATGGGTCTATAAGACAGGTGAAACCCATCTACTGGGTGTCCTTGTAAGTTCAGCTACCGGTCAGACCTTATCCGACTATCTTTCCTCGAAGATCTGGGTTCCATACGGTATGGAGCAAAAAGCCACCTGGATTTTGGATTGGACAGGTCAGGAATTGGCAGGCTGCTGCCTCCAGATGACGCTCCGTGATCTCGCGCGGTTCGGACAATTTGTTCTCGAAGGCGGACGCATCAATGGTGAATCCATTGTTCCCGACGATTGGTTCCAGGCAGCAACGCATACGCAAGTTCCGGTTTGGGGTGGTTTGGGCTACGGGTACCAATGGTGGACCTATGCTGACGGTACTTTCCAGGCATTGGGTATTCATGGCCAGATGATTCATATCGACCCTGCGAGGCACCTGGTGGTGGCGATCGACAGCGCATGGCCTGAGGCGGAGAGCAACGAGCGACGTGCAGCTGGCTCCAAATTTCTGAATACCATCGCAAAGGAGATTGACAAAGAGTGAACAGAATCGACGATACCATAATTCCAATCAGATCCCAAACGGCGAAGTTCCATCATTCGGCCACAAAGTAGATATACATGAAAGTAAATACTATACTTGGTCTGCTCAACATTGGATGCGCACTGATCATTATTTTAGTGTGCATTCCGTTGATTAAGCGAAAGATCAAAATGAACTATCTATATGGCGTCCGTATCAAAAAGTCATTTGAATCAGAAGAAAATTGGTACAATATCAACGCATATGGTGGAAAGCAACTTGCTATTTGGTCCATTCTAATGATCATAGCTGGACTTGTTTGTTTTCTAATCCCCATCAAAGACCCAAACCAGATCCTGTTACCTTTACTAATGGGAGTAGGACCGGTAACGATTTGCATTGCAATAGCCCTGATAAGAATCATGGCATATGCAAAGAAACTATAAGGGTAACAAACTTGCCTTACCAGTTCTAACGTTAGAATACAAAAAACTATCACAATGAATCATAATAATAATAACGACAGAACAACTCCAACTTCGTGGGGTTCGCCTTACAATCTCGCATGTACAGCAATTGCTTTAGTCCTGGGCCTGGTTGTCGGATGGCTTGATTTACATATTACAGAGGTGTTCATTACGCTTATTGCTCTGCTGACAGCCGGGCTGGTGCTCGGTCTGCTACAACCTGTTGAAGCATGGCGGTGGCCGGTATTAATTGTAATTGGGTTGCCAGTAATGGTGGCAATTGCTCATGCTACTCATATGCAAACGGCCGAGCCCGCTCAATTCGATATCCGTGTTGTCTTGATAGCATTGCTGTTTGTGTTTGTAGGAACCTATGCCGGTGTAATAATGAGGCATTCATTCCGCACACTCAAAAGCAGCTGAAACAGGCAGTTAAGTGTGGCAGGCACTTTTTAGAATATGTAAAATCCACGTCATGCTACAACCACTTTGTTCCTCCGGTTGTTATAAAATATAAAAATAATGGAGGGATAGAAATGTCATATATCGTTGATTTTGAAAATGTGTCTGCAGTTGGTTTAGAGTCATCACCTGTAGCAGAAGCTTTTGCCGGTTTACGTGCTAATGAAGCCCGTTACTTTATGAATAAATACAAGCATGAATTTACCGTTGTACCAGCAGAGGAAGGCCGGGAAATAATTGATTATGTGCACAGGATCTTAAAAGAAGAACGTGATATTGAGTTTGCAGCCAAGCCAATAGAAACATCTCGTTTCCAGGTGGAAAATATCAAATGGGCTTATGTCTTTTATGAGGATGGACTTGAGGTCAACGTTTTGTATACGGTGGATAATCCAAAGAAGCGGGCAGTTGGTTTTAAGCTTTCTGAGGGGATGGAGGTGCCAAAGGAGCTGGAAGGAAAGTTCAAGTTTGCCAGACAGAAGTCTAAACTTGCCGGAACTATTCGAGGCTCTTTTTTTGTGATTAAAGGAGAATATTAAATACCGATATGAGCAATAATAGAATAAACCGGGTATGTAAATACATTGTGCTGACTCTCTCGCTGTTTGCCATGTTACTGGTTATTGGCGCGACCATTTTCACAATTGCAGGCAAACTAAATCCGTCACCCGACGGAGACGAAGGAACTTTGGCGCATCTTTTTCAACTTACCATCCTCCTGCTTCTGCCATCGGGTATTGCATTCCTTTTTACGGCAGATTGGCGTCGGCCAAAGAGAGTGGCGAAAAGCCTCATATTACCGGCTGTAGCCGTTGTGTTGGCATTTTCAGTGTTGTACTACATGGAACATATGTATTAAGGAGGGTTATCATTATACTCTCAAAACAACCCAGTGCACCATTGGTTGTAATTATCAAGGGAGAGGATTTATTCTCCTTTTGGAACAGAATGATCCTCATCCATTCAACCAGGCAACCACTTTATGTTATTCCATACTAAAGTCTGGTAATATATCACTCAAAATCCTTAACCTTGCCGGGGGTTGTAAGATTTTTCAATTGCAAATTGACAGGTATGTAACACAAAGAAGCTTATTTTAGCAAAATAGATTCATTGTAAGAGGTTAATCATTCAAAAAGAAAGTTATGAAATCACTGGATTACTGCGATGTTTACCTGGTACCTGCTTACTCTGAACTTGAAAGCAGGAGTCTTGTTGACCTCTCTGTCAGATTGTTCAGGCACCCCAAATATCATACCCTTGGTATGCCTGTGATTGCCGCAAATATGAAGACCGTGTCCGGCCCCAATATGATAGTAAAATTGCATGATCTGGGAGCAATGGGGATATTACACCGGTTTCATGATACCCTGGAGGAACACCAGAGTGATTGTGAATTTATTCTCGCCAGTAAATGTCCCATTGATCTTTCTGTAGGGGTGAATAACCTTCAGATTCTGAAATTTTTTGAACAAGGTGAGAAGAAAAGTTATTTAAGAAGTATCACCATTGATATTGCCCACGGTCATCACTCAAAAATGAAACAGCAGATAGAAAATGTCAGTGACTGGATTCAAAAACACGAGCTGCATGAACAGGTGGATATTATTGCAGGAAATGTGTGTACGGAAGAAGCGGTAGAGCAATTAGCTACATGGGGAGCCAACATTATAAAAGTAGGTATTGGACCTGGTTCAGCATGTACAACACGAATCATGACCGGGTACGGGGTCCCGCAATTTTCAGCTATTCTCAGTTGTTCCAAAATGAAACAGGAGCTGGGTGTTAAAATCATTGCGGACGGGGGGATTTCCTCGATAGGAGATATTGCTAAAGCGTTGGTTGCAGGAGCAGATGCTATTATGGCAGGAAGTTTATTCGCCGGAACAAAAGAGAGCCCGGGACCCAAATTAAGAAGAGGGAACTATCCTAATGAGACCTTTTACAAAAGCTACATGGGAAGTGCTTCATATGAATCTAAGTTGTATACGGAAAATACAGGTAAACATACAGAGGGTGTGAGTATGGATATCCCATACAAAGGAGCTGTCAGGTATGCTATTAAAGAGATCCACGATGGATTATGCAGTGCTTTTAGCTATGCTGGTGCTGAAAATCTGGAAGAATTTCATTCGAAAGCAAAATGGACCATTTAATCACTTATAAAACAGGACAAAATGAAAACTCTTCAGAATAAAAGTAATGAATGGCAGTCTGTCTTTAAAAAGGTTGATGAATTGAAACAGGCTGCTATCGAAAAATCAAGGAAGATTAGCCCTTTGGCTGATACATTTGAATGGTCCTGAACAATATTCCCAGGCACACTCGGACCTAACTCGCCTGAAGCCCGGATGTCTGGCTGGACAAAAGGTACCTGGGTGAATGATGGATTGTATCTGCATGTTCAAGGCGACTATCAGTATAGTGTTGACGGAATAACCGGTAGCTTCTGGAAATTTGATTTCTTTGTAGGGTTTGATCCTCGCGTAAAACAGTACCGCCAGTGGCTCGCTGATAACGTTGGCATGGCAATAAAGGATTGTTCGGTGACTTGGAATAAACTTATAGTATAATACTCCCCAATAATAGGACCACTGGTTAAGTTGAAATTTAAGGATTAATTTTAACCAGTGTAATATGAAAAAATCGAGAAGGAAATTTACAAGTGCCTTTAAAGCCAGAGTAGCAATTGAAGCGCTCAAGGAGCGAGAATCTCTTGCTGAATTATCAAAGCGATATGAAGTTCATCCCACGATGATCAGTAAGTGGAAGATGGAGTTTTTAGAGAAGTCAGCCGATGTATTTGACAAGAAATCCGAAGAGGAAGTAGGAGTTGATCCAGAAAAGCTGTATGCCAAGATCGGGCAATTGGAGATAGAGAACGACTTCCTAAAAAAAAGCTTAAAGAAGACCGGACTATGAGTCAGCGCCGTAATCTTGTTGATAATCAACATGAACTGAGTGCCCGAAGGCAGAGCGAACTATTGTCTGTTCACAGAAGCGGTTTGTACTATGCTCCAAAGGGTGAAAGTCAGGAGAACCTGCGGATTATGCGAATCATGGATGAGCATTACCTTGAGCACCCGTCAGAGGGAGTCATTCGTATGCAAGATTTGCTGTTCGCCCTGGGCTTTTTGGTGAACCACAAAAGAGTCCGCAGACTGCTACGGCTAATGGGGCTGATGGCGATTTATCCGAAGAAGAATCTAAGCAAACTGGGCTTGAAGAAGTATATTCATCCTTACCTGCTGAAGGGGCTGGATATCAACCGGCCAAATCAGGTTTGGGGAATCGACATCACCTATCTTCCAATGAAGAATGGATTCTTGTATTTAACGGCCATCATAGATGTATACAGCCGATATATCGTCGGTTGGGGGATATCCAATACCCTGGAGACGGAAGCATCCTTATCGGTGTTGAAACAGGCCATCAAGGATCATGGCAAGCCGGAGATTATTAACTCGGACCAGGGTAGTCAGTTTACTTGTGAGGGCCGGGTATCATATCTGAAAGAGGAGGATATCCGGATCAGCATGGATGGTAAAGGTCGTGCAATTGATAATATCTTTATCGAGAGGTTCTGGAGATCCTTGAAATGGGATTATGTATACTTGCATCCGGCTAATGATGGAGTGGAGCTATTTCAGGGGGTAAAAAAACATATTCATTATTACAACAATACGTTGCACCATCAGGGTATTGATCGCAGGACCCCGGTGACATTATACAAACCAGCAGCTTGATTTTAACAGGAAATGAGGTTGTCAACAAAAGAAAAAAGTAGGCAAAAAAGAAAAGGTGTTAATAACCAGAATAACTCTGCGAGTTATTTCCGGTTATGTAACACCGGGTTACATCATCATATAGAGATAGATAAATCAATTAAGAATTAACCGGTAGTGGTCCTAAGAATGGGTAGTACTTTACCAGTACTGAGCCAGGCAAACTATTAATGTTCTTGTGTGTTAGTATAGTTTGGTTCCACATTATAGTAATCATTAAATAAAAATTATGAGGAAATCTGTCTTAATTACACTTTTAGTGTTCGTCATTGGATGTAAACCTGATAGCAAAAATACCCCCGCTTTAGTAGAAGTTGATCAATCAACTATTGCTAAACATATTGAAAGACTTGCATCAGATGAATTTATGGGGAGAATGCCTTTTACCGAGGGTGAAGTTAAAACCGTCAATTACTTGAAAGAGGAGTTTTCAAAACTTGGTGCTTTACCGGGGAATGGGGATAGTTATTTTCAGGAAGTCCCGTTGATCAAGTTCAATGGAGTTCCTTCAGAAGAAATGATTATTTCGGGTGCCGTTGCCGACATTAAATTAAAGCTTTTTGAAGATTATATGGCAGTTACTGAAAAACCCGTTCCTGAAGTGAGCCTCGATAAATCTGAACTTGTATTTGCCGGATATGGAATTGTGGCCCCTGAATATAACTGGAATGACTATGAAGGGATCGACTGGAAAGGAAAGACCGCCGTTGTTCTGGTAAATGATCCCGGGTATGAATCCGGGGACTCAACATTATTCAAGGGGAACGAAATGACGTATTACGGCCGCTGGACCTATAAATATGAAGAAGCGGCAAGACAGGGAGCCGCAGGGGTCCTTATTATTCATGAAACCGGACCGGCCGGCTATGGCTGGGGTGTCATTGAGTCAAGTAATACCAACAATAATCTGATCCTGGAAAGTGATGCACCCGTTGTTGACATTGAGGGTTGGATAAGCAATGCAAGCGCTGGAAAAATATTTGAAGCTTCCGTTCTTAAGGGAAAGGATTATAAGGCTTTGGCCAGAAATGAAGAATTTAAGCCTGTGCCATTGGGTCTAACAGCCTCTATAAAGATTAAGAACAGTATCAGTAAAAATGTATCAAAAAATGTGATCGCACTCATTCCCGGAACAGATAGAAAAGATGAATGCATCATCTTTTCAGCACACTGGGATCATTTTGGAATAGGGAAAGCAATCAATGGAGATTCCATTTATAATGGAGCCCTTGATAATGCTTCTGGGACAGCGGCCTTATTAGCCCTGGCAGAAGCTTTTAAAAAAGCGGGACCCACCAGGCGTTCCATTGTATTTCTGGCTGTAACCGCTGAAGAACAGGGATTGCTTGGTTCAGCTTATTACGTAGATCATCCTGTTTTTGCTCCACAAAAGACGGTTGCAGACATTAATATGGACGCATTGTCAGCACCCTGCCCTATGAAAGATCTGACCATAACCGGTTATGGACAATCAGAAATGGATGAATATGCAGAAGAAGCTGCAAAAAAACAGGGACGGTATATTGTTAAAGATCCTGAACCGGAAAAAGGATATTTCTTCAGATCGGACCATTTCAATTTTGCAAAAGTTGGTATCCCGGCCCTGTATGCCGATGGCAGGTACGAAGGTTTTACGAAAAGTAAAGAAGAAATTAAAAAACTGAATGACGATTACCTTTTGCATAAGTACCATCAACCAACCGACGAATTTGATCCTGAAACAGATTTGAGCGGAGTTCAGTTTGATGTACAGCTCTTTTTCATGGTTGGCTACAAATTAGCAAATGAGGACTATTTCCCTAAATGGTATGAAAGCAGTGAATTTAAAGCAGCAAGAGAGGGCAATTAAAATAACAGACATATGCGGACTTTTCTACTGATACTATTTACATCAATTACGCTGTTCTCATGCGAAGATCAGAAAGAAGAATGGACAAACCTGCTGGACAGTGATCTGTCCCAGTGGGATAACTACCTGAGTTTCAGGTATCCGGAAAATTATCAGGGAGAACAGCCCAGAGATGAAGCCGGAAATCTTATACCACCTATTGGATTAAATCACGACAAGTATGGTGTTTTTACAGTAGTGGAAGAGAATAATGAACCTGTATTAAGGATCAGTGGTGAAATTTATGGATGTGTTGTTACAAAAGAAGAATATGCCAACTATCATCTGCGATTAATGGTTAAATGGGGGGACAAGAAATGGAATCCAAGGAAAAACCTATTAAAAGACTCCGGTATACTATACCACTCCATAGGTCCGTATGGCGCTGAAAGCTGGAGGTCCTGGATGCTTTCGCAGGAATTTCAAATTATGCAGGGTCATTTTGGGGATTTCTGGAGTCAGGCAAATTCGGCAATAGATATTCGGGCCTATATCCCTGAATACATCATGAATCCTGTAGCAGATAAAAGTCAACCTTTTTTAGCAATGGGCAGAGGGGAAGAAGTCCCCGGGTATTGCATACGCAGTGCTAACTATGAAAATACTGAAGGTGAATGGAATACAGTGGAATTGATATGTTTTGAAAATAAAAGCATTCATATTGTAAACGGACATGTGGTAATGATCCTCAGGAATTCCAGGTATGTGAAAGACGGTGAAAGCATCCCCATGAACAAAGGAAAGATCCAAATACAAAGTGAAGCAGCCGAGGTATTTTATAAGGATATTGAGATCCGGAGCCTTGAATCACTTCCAGCAGAGTATGCAAAATATTATGAATAAAACCTATATAGTGCTTTTAAGAGGGATCAATGTTGGAGGAAACAATCTTGTTCCAATGAAGGAGCTTGTTGAGGCTCTGAGTGACAGTAATTATCAAAATGTTAATAGCTACATTCAGAGTGGAAACATAGTTCTCCAGAGTCAGAAACGGCCTGATGATATTGACTCCATAATTCAGAAGAGATTTGGTTTTGAACCTGTGGTTTATGTACTAGAAGCGTCTGAGTTAAATGCTGCAATAGCCAATAATCCGTATAGTTCACTGAAGGGGAATGAGATACATTTTTATTTCTGCAAAGACAAACCGAGAATCGATACTGCTAAAATCGAAAAATATAAATCGGAGTCTGAGGAATTTCATATCGAGGGTAATGTATTGTACTTTTATGCACCAAATGGTGTTGGACGATCGAAATTGGCAGCGAACATGGAATCGTGTTTGGGTATCCCGGCAACAGGGAGAAATCTTAATACCATTCATAAACTCCAGCAAATGGTGCAAAGTGTCTAACTATTCTCTAATCCGGATGCTGCTACTGTAAGCACCTGGAGGCAGCTGAGGAAATGTTATCGGTCGAATCCATCGTTAACCTGACAAGAAGATGATAGAGTTTAAACCCATCGGAATTATCCACAGTCCTTTCACGGCACTGAAAGATATGCCGATTCAACCTGCCGGAGCTATCGGCGTTCAGGGTACCGTTGAAGTCTTTAAGGACTATCATGACGGACTGAAGGATCTCGACGGGTTTTCCCATATCATCCTTCTTTACCACTTGCACTACAGCAATGAATTCAGACTCAATATAGTCCCTTTCATGGATGTGGAACCGCGGGGATTATTTGCCACCCGGGCCCCAAACCGCCCCAATCCAATCGGGCTTTCAGTCATACAGCTGGACAGGATTGAAGATGGCATACTGCATATCCGGAACGTGGATATTCTCGACGGCACTCCGCTTCTCGACATTAAACCGTATGTTCCGGAATTTGATGCTGCCTTAAAGGTTCGGACAGGCTGGCTTGAGAATGCCAGGAAGGATGTCTCGAATCGAAAATCAGATGATAGGTTCAACTGATAGTATGACAATATTATGAATAAACCATTCCAATTTACTGGCCGGATCCGAAGCTTTAAGGTTGCCTTCAATGGTATCTGGATAATGTTGAAGACTCAGCAAAATGCCTGGATCCATCTTGTTGCAACGATAGTGGTTGTAATTGCGGGATTCTTACTTAACGTCTCTGGATCCGAATGGTGCTGGCTTATACTGGCTATCATGGTCGTCTGGTCAACTGAGGCGCTCAATACGGCTTTAGAATTGCTTGCTGATGTTGCATCGCCGGAATTTCACCCGTTGGTTAAAAAGGCCAAGGATGTTGCAGCAGGGGCCGTATTGATCTCCGCAATCGGTGCAGTAGCCATTGGACTGATTGTACTGGGCCCTTATGTAATTGAGCTTATGAAATAGGCATTATGAATAAATCCTTAAGAGTATAACCATGTGAAAAACGCTCTATCTGTTCCTAATTACAATTTTATTATCATGTACCAGTAAAAATGAGGAACCATTTTTCAAAATAAGTGGGAAATTGGCGTACCCGTCAGATTATCAAAAATATATACTCATTCAGAATATTTGCTTATTGACTTTTGGTCATCAACATGTGCCCCTTGTCGTAAAGAGAATCCAAATATTCGAACAGCATATAATCTTTACAGGGATAGGGGATTTGAAATTCATGGAGTATCAACAGACACCAGGAAAGAATTGTGGCTTCAGGCAGTTGAAGAAGACAGGCTTAACTGGAAGAATGTCTGTTCATTAAAGGAATGGGGAGACAATGATGTTGTAGCTGCCTATGCTTTAAGGCGGGTATCTCAAAACTTTCTATTGGATAAAAATGGGACTATTGTAGCAAGGGACCTTCTTGGAGAGGCGCTGCTTTCAAAATTGGATGAACTGCTGAATCAAGATTGACAAGTAGTATTCGTCGCGCTAGAAACCGGATCTCAACCTTGTCATTGGGTAATTCTCACAAACAAAATCAACAGGACAGTTGTTTCAGAATAATATCTGTGAGGGTAGCGTACCTACGAGCGCTTGCTGATATCAGAGAGGATTTAAGAGATGGATCACAAAACATCATTGTAACGGACACCAGGAACAGTATTTAACTAAAGGACTGAGAGTTATGACAAGATCTCGATTAGAGGCGTTCAGCGATGGTGTTCTGGCCATTATTATTACGATCATGGTGTTGGAATTAAAAATTCCACACGGCGCAAGTTTTTCGGCACTCTCTGAACTACTTCCTGTTTTTATTAGTTATGTCTTAAGTTTTATTTTCATCGGGATCTATTGGGGGAACCATCACCACCTGCTACATACGGTTCATCATACAAATACAAAAATCATGTGGGCAAACATGGGCCTTTTATTCTGTCTTTCCCTCATTCCTTTTTCTACTGGTTGGATGGGCGAGAATCACTTTGATAAAATCCCCGTTGCTATTTACGCAATAAATCTATCGCTATGTGCAATAGCTTTTTACATACTGCAAAAAGTAATTATATATCATTATACGCACAGTTCAAAGTTGATTGAAGCATTAAAAAAACAGGATAAGAAAGGAATGATCTCACTTCTAATCTATCTCATTTCAATTCCTGTCGCGTTTTTCTATCCTGTAATCTCAGCTTCATTCTTTGTTCTTATTGCCATCATGTGGATTATTCCAGATAAGGCTATCGAACAAGCCTTAAAAGAAGAATAACCATAAACAACAAAACCAGAGACAAAGAAACACATGGAACCTCGCCCGGCCATAGTAGGAGTCATAGGCTCCGGCACCTCGCCCTATCCTGAGCGTTCAGCGCGCCTGGGCCACTGGCTTGCCAGCAGGGGTGTTCATCTGCTAACCGGGGGCGGCGGGGGAGTCATGGCTGAGGTGAGTAAGGCTTTTTATGAAACCCGGGGGCGACGCGGGTCTGTTATCGGGATCATCCCCAGTCAGGAGGGTTCAGTGGATCCGAAACCCGGTTATCCAAACCAATGGGTCGAGATCCCCATTTTTACCCATCTTCCACTCAGTGGCACGCATGGGACCGAGCCATTATCTCGAAACCATATTAACATTCTCAGTTCGGATGTAATCGTCGCTCTGCCGGGCGGCAAGGGTACAGCGAGCGAGGTTGCCCTTGCAGAAAAGTACCAACGCCCGATCGTCGCATACCTGAAGTCGTTTGACGAGATACCTGGTCTCCCCAGGCAGATCCAGGTTCGAAGTGACTTGGATGAAGTCTGTAAATTTGTTTAATCTTACATTAAGGAGGAAAGAAAATGAAAATAGAAGTAGAAGTTTTAGTGAAAGCCGATCCTCAGATGGTCTGGGATTCCTGGAATAATCCCTCAGATATAAAGCAATGGAATGCCGCATCGGACGACTGGCATACGACATCCAGTACAGTCGATCTAAGGGTAGGTGGCCGGTTCTCATCACGGATGGAGGCGAAGGATGGGAGTGCTGGTTTCGATTTTGGCGGCACTTTTTTGAAGGTTGAGGCTCCCATGTTACTGATGTACCGGATGAATGATGGCCGGGAGGTCACGGTCAAATTTCAGGATACAGCAGGCGGAGTTTTAGTTAAAGAGCAATTTGACGCAGAGATAGAGAATGCTCCGGAGATGCAAAGAAGAGGCTGGCAGGCGATCCTCGATAACTTTGCAAGTCATGTCGAATCCAAATAGAAAATGTCGAAATAGAACTCTTAGACTGTCTTCTTTGTTTATGAACTGGGCCCAATTTACAATGATATTAAACCCAGCAATTCATTCTCTGAATTATTAATGTAATTTTTTATAGCAAAAAGGAGATAAAGATGAAATCAAGAATTGGTTCCGGTGTAATAGTCCTGGTTGCACATCTGGTGCTTCTTATGGACAGTTCAGCTTACGGTCAAAATTGGCCAATGGTTAATTTCAACAAAGAACGGACATCATGGGCCTCTGATGAGACTGTACTGTATCCACCGCTAGAGCAAAAAACGGTGATCCCTGTTCAATCCACAGGAGACTATATACGCCTGAATTATCTGAGCTTTTTTAATGACCTGCTTGCTATTAATGTCGGCAGGAATCCAAATACCCTGGAGGCAGTGGATTTCACCAGTGGTGATACATTATGGACATTTGAAGTTCCTGGCACCGGGGGGAGTATGGATTTTGTATGTGCGCAGAATGATTCCATGATTTTTGCGGGAGGCCAGCAAGGACCGGGACTTTATGCCCTGGATAGAGAGACGGGTAAACAAAAGTGGAGTAAACCTATAGGCAATCTTTACGGCAGAAATATAATACTTGACAATGAATTGGCTTATATACATGGTGACAGTCTCTATTGCATTTCCATTCAGGATGGCTCCACCATCTGGTCTCAGGAAATGAACCTTCAAAGCACCCCGGCTGTGGATGATCAGTATGTATATGTAGTTGGAAATTTCATGGTTCAGATTTTCGATAAAACGACCGGTGAATTGATTTGGTGGAGAACGATATCTGAACGAAATTTTGTAGGAATTGCACTGGATGATAATTGTTTTTACACACAGTCCAATGATACGATTTTTGCCTATAACAAGGAGAGCTGGGATGTAAAATGGATATATAAGAGTGAAGGTGATACGATCCAGACAGAATCACTAAATTCCATTGCAATTACAGATAGCAAATTGTGTTTTATAATTGAAGGAAATAGCGAGGGGAAAGCAGAATTAGTGACACTGGATAAAGGAACTGGCGGATTCCTCTGGGCTCACACATTCTCAAGCGATTTTACATTTACACCTACTATTGCCAATGGAGTAGTGTATGTTATCCCGTACCCTGAGACTGCATTGTATGGGGTTAATTTAGATAATGGAACGCCACTATTTTATGACAACTCTTTTTCATATTTGTATCAACCAATTGTGGCAAACCATCAACTATTTGCTGCGTCAGGTGATAGAGTCATTGTCTTTGGGAATGCCGATACTAAAGTAGATGATTCGAAGGATGCATCCAGGTATGAATTTGAGCTCATGCAGAATCATCCAAATCCTTTTAATACCATTACCTCTATCAAATTTTCTCTCCCGCGGACTGAGTTTGTAAGTCTGAAAATATATAATTCCGCAGGTGAAGAAGTGTATACTCTGATAAATGAGAAGCGGTCAGCCGGTCTGCACAGTATTGATTTTGACGGGACTCATTTTCCTGGTGGATTGTATTTTTACAAAATAGCCACAGGTTCATTCTCAGATACAAAACAGTTATTATTAATCAAATAGCTAGTATTGTTACTTTCAGTAGCAGCCTGTGAATTGAAATGAAAAAGTATTCAACCACGTTATTCATCGCCTTATTCTCAACTATGATTTTTCATCATTGTACAGGCAATAGTAAATTTCCATTGATCATTCGTATTTCACCTATTGCTAATACACTCGTCACTGAACACATTCAGCAAGCCATCGATTCTGCTGGAAATGAAGGTGGAGGCACTATTATATTTTCCAAAGGCAAATACGTAACCGGAGGGTTACATTTAAGAGATAATGTAACCCTTCAATTTGAAAAAGGGACGGTTCTGGAAAGTAGCAGTAAACTTGAGGATTTTGGAGAATGGGAATGGACAAATGGGTTGATCATGGGGGACAATCTGAAAAATATTTCCATAATCGGTGAAGGTCTTATCGATGGGATCAATCTTCCGAATCCTGAAGGTGAAGAAGGATTTCGGGGCCCGCATGTCATTCGCTTAACGAATTGTGACAGCATTGTCATCAGGGATATCACCATTAAGCGTTCGGCTAACTGGGCTGTCAACTGTCGAAAATGTAACAGAGGTATTATCGAAAACGTAAATATTCGAGGCGGCCATGATGGTGTGCATACCCGCTTCTGTAAGGATTTCCAAATAAGGAACTGTGATATCCATACCGGAGATGATGCCTTTGCAGGCAATGATAACCAGGACTTTATAATCGAAAACTGCAAAGCAAATACCTCGTGCAATGCTTTCCGCTTCGGATGCTTAAACCTGGTTGTAAAAAATTGTATTATCTGGGGACCTGGAGAATATGAACAACGCTCACAACACCGGACCAATACTTTATCTGCCTTTACACATTTCTCGCCCCTGGATGAGAATCCGCAACTGGTAAGCGGCAACTGGCGGATAGAGGATGTTACCATAGACCAGGTTGATCAAATATTCAATTATAATTATAGGAACGGACTCTGGCAAACCGGCCAGCCTGCTACCGAAATTACTTTCGAGAACCTGACGGCCACCAATATTAAGAAAGCTTTCAATATGATTGGGGATTCGGCCAGAAGTCTTAAGCTCATCCTTCGTAACGCTTCCATTTCTGAAAGGGAAGATTCCGATTTTACAGAATTCACCTTTGAAGGGAGAACACAGGAAGTTCCGGCTTTTTTTAATACAAACCTGTTTGATATCCTGGAACTGCATCATGTAACTTTTAAAACCAACGGCAAAGATCCGGCACTCATGGCAAAAAACGGAAATAAACTGGTGATGGATAGTGTCCGGTTTATTCCCTCCGAGAATCCAAAGCCATTTAGATTAGATAACATTGATGAAGTGGAAGATCCATAAGCGAATCTGGAAATAAAAGCATAAAGAAAATATGGAAAACAATATTAGTGAAATAGGCCAGGTGGCCATTACTGTAGAAAATGTTGAAAAAGCTCTGGTTTTTTACAGGGATATTCTCGGTTTGAAGTATCTGTTTTCACCAACCGGGCAGCTGGCTTTCTTACAATGCGGTGCTACCCGAATAATGCTAAGCACACCTCAGGGAGCAGGTGAGATTGGAAAGAACTCAATTCTCTATTTTAAAACTACTCACATTAAGGATACATTCAGGGATCTGGTATCTCATGGTGCTGAAATGGAAAGAGAGCCACAAATGGCCGCAAAAATGGAAGATCATGAACTTTGGATTGGCTTCTTACGAGATCCTGACAGCAATCTTGTTGGCTTAATGGAAGAGAAATCATTTTAAATCAGCGCACAAATAAAACAAAATGGACTCACCCCTTACTTCTGTAAATGAGCGCAACGACTGGAATCGATGCCGCTATATAACCGGAAGTGTGGAGGGGCATTACGAAAGTTACTTTCAGCGTGCCAATCATCCACAGCGACCGCTCGCCTTTTGGATCCGGTACACCGTGTTTTCTCCTAAAGATAGCCCTGGTGATGCTGTGGGCGAACTCTGGGCCATTTACTTCGATGGTGAGCGAAACCAGATCACGGCTGCCAAAGAAGCTTTTCCAATGGTGTCCTGCAGTTTTTCGTCGGAAAGACTCGACGTACGCATCGGGGACACGCTGCTGAAGGAAGGTTATCTGGGGGGTCAGCTAAGCAAAGGGTCGAACACCTTGCTATGGGACCTTCAATACACAGGATCACAGCCTCCGCTCCTGCTGCTGCCTAATTCGTTCTATGATCGCGGTTTTCCCAAGGCTAAGGCTATGGTCGGAACACCTAATGCGGCGTTTGGTGGCGGATTGATGGTGAATGGAGAGAACATCCGTGTTGACCATTGGATAGGCAGTCAAAACCACAACTGGGGTGAGAAGCACACGGATTCCTACGCATGGGGACAGGTTACGGGATTTGATAATGAACCGGAGGCATTCCTGGAATGCTCAACAGCCCGCCTCAGAATGGGACCTGTTTGGAGCCCACCCTTGACGTTTGTCGTACTGCGTATAGGAGATAGTGAGATCCGGCTTAACAACCTCGGGCAATCTTTACGTGCTCGGGGGAGCTTTGACTTCTCATCCTGGAGGATCGATTCTGGTAATTCCCGGAAAAGGATAACGATACATATACATGCTCCAAAGTCAGCTTTCGTTGGATTGGTCTACAATAATCCGCCTGGAGGTACCAAGACCTGTCTCAATACCAAGCTGGCCACATGCGAACTGACTCTGAAGCAGCGGGGTGAACCTGAGCGAACCTTGATTGCAAAGCATCGGGCAGCTTTTGAAATACTTACGGAACGACAAGACCATACAGTTCCCATCATTGTTGAAGGATATTAAGACCGTCGCACTCCTGGTTGTCCGTGTGGCATTAAGTGACCATGATGTTGATTCTCAAATGAAGACTAAAAGGCACAATTACAGATTTATCTTTCTTGTCATCCTACTCGTCATTCCAATTCTTTTTTCCTGCAATTCCGGGGTTGACAACTATCAATTAAATGAGCAGATCTGTGTTGTACTCGCTCACCCTGACGACGAGACAATCATCAGTGGCACGCTTGCAATGCTTGCATCAAAAGGCTGCAGTATCAAGGTCATTTACGTTACTTCGGGAGGTGAAGGCCCGGATGGAATTACGGGTGCCAGGGATCATATAATGACAGGATTTGACGCTGATTCTGCATTTGATCTCACAGATTCCTGGAAATAGCAGATCAATCCATATCATCATTCATCTCCGGGAGCTGATGATTTAATATCATCCATCACCGCCTGAACCTCTTCAACCGTAACCTCTGTTGCATCGTTGCCAAAAGATTTCCTTATAAAGGTAAGTACATCGGCAATCTGGGTGACATCCAGCTGGGTTGGAGCTGGCATAACATGATTGTAAATCTCCCCGTTCACTTCGATTTCCCCTTCTAATCCCTCCAGGACAATCCTGATCACCCGTTCCTTGTCCCCTGTGACCCAATCACTGCCCTTGAGCGGTGGATGCATTCCCGGAACACCGTTCCCGTCACCCTGATGACAGACCTGGCAGGCAACCCTGTACACCTGCTCACCCGGGAGATCCGCCAGGATCACATGGTCAGTTTCACTTTCGGAGGCAGTCTCCTCTGAAGGACTCTCCTCTCCTGTATACATCACCCTCCAGATGGTTCCCTTCCTGGAATCGGAGATGTACAACGATCCGTCGGAACCCATGGCAAGGCCAACAGGACGGTGTTCTGCATCGCCCGGATTCATGACGGTTTTCAATCCTGAGAATCCATCTGCGAAAACCTCCCAGTCACCCGAGGGTAATCCGTTCTCCATGGGAACAAATACCACATAATATCCTTCCTGTTGCAGTGGTGCCCGGTTCCAGGAACCGTGGAAGGCAATGAACGCCCCGTTCCTGTACCGTTCCGGGAACTGTGTCCCGGTATAAAATAAGAGGTCATTCGGGGCTGTATGTGCAGGGAAGGCCATGATCGGATCGGTCTTGGATTCACACCTGGCCGCAACCGTGCCATCTCCACCATATTCAGGGGCCAGCACCAGGGAACTCTTGAATGGATCATAGTAGCAATAGGGCCATCCGAAATCGGTACCCTCATCCATCATCAGGAATTCTTCTCCGGGCAAATCGGCACTGGCCTGCTCATCGTACATTTCAGGAAAGAACTGGTTTAACTGGTCCCTACCATGCATCACTGCATATAGTTTTTTCTCGACCGGGTTCCATCGCAATGCAACACAGTTACGGGTACCTGTCACGAACCTGTATCCGTCCGTCAGCTGGTTCTGGTTCATAACGTCGTCCTTGAAACGCCAGATCCCGCCGGCGTATTCCAGGATCGGACACGGATCCATACCCGGGGATCCTTTGGTCCTCATCTGTTCCATGCAGGCATTTGCGGGGGCTCCCACATTTACATACATGTTCCCCTCCGGGTCAAAATCAATGGGTTTAGCCTCATGCTGATGTTCGTTGGGAAATCCATAGGCTATCAACTGGTAGTTCTCGTCGGGGACCAGTGAACCGGGGACCATGGGATAACGCACAACGGCAGTATCGGCCCCGAAATATAGAAAACCTTTATGCAGTTTGATCCCTGTTCCGGAAACACTTCCAAAATAGGAGACTATGTCGGCTCTTCCGTCCCCTGTTGTATCCCTGAGTGCTACCGCTCCCGATCCTTTGCTCATGTTATTCAGTGCCACGTAAATATCCCCATTTTCCGCCACATCGATATGCCGTGCCGGGCCCAGTTCATTTACTACTTTGAATGCTGCAAACCCGGCTGGCAGTGTCAGTCCCCCGTTATCCGGATCGGCAACCGGCTTGCCCTGCGGAGCTGTTTTACTGCAACCGCTGAGTACGATCCCTGCAACTGCTGTTGTAATGATTAGATTTCTGATGGTGTGAAGGGCTGTCATGGTCTTTAATTTTAATGATTGGGGTATATTTCTGTAAGTTACCAATTCAGGTGTATAATGTAAATGATTTGTAAGGATCCTTTTATCTTCATTTCAAAATAAAATTGTATTAGATGACAATTCTTGTTATTTTTTGATGAAAGAAGAGAGAGCATAAAACTTATAAAATGGGCACTAAAAGATGAAACAAATCATTTGGATCATTCATATCCTGTTCTTTTCTGTCATACATCTTCAGTCTCAGCAAATCGAATCGTACAAGCCAACTGACCAGCCTGACGCTGACGGAAGGGTCATCAGAGGAAGAGAGGGCACGCACCACTGGCAGGATTATATGCAAAACGCAGATTTGAGCGATTACCACCACGCCCCTGACGAAGCCATTGAACGGTTCAAAGACCTGAAGTACGGTCTGCGCATCCACTGGGGCATTTATTGCATCGTCAACGGAAGGGAGTCGTGGGTCATAAAAGACACTCCTTCCGATCCGCTCTCCTATCAGGGATTTTACCACAACCTTTACAAGGGTTGGTATCCTAAGGCTTTTGATGCTGACAAATGGACGGACATGATGGTTGACAACGGTCTGACATTTTTTGTCTTTACCACAAAACACCATGACGGCTTTTCCATGTTCGATACAAAATCCATCATTGATAACAGGTTTGTTTTTTTCGGAGAGAATGCAGGTTCCATTGAACCCTGTAATCTGCATTACAGTATTATGGAAACTCCTTTCAAGCGCGATGTGACGGCGGAACTGGTTGGATCAGCAAGAGAAAAAGGATTAAAGGTAGGACTGTACTTTTCCCACCCCGACTGGTATGATGCGGATTTCCGCTTTGACCAGTGGAACCCCAACCGGGACACAACCTTTACTCCTGAAACTGACCCTGAATCCTGGGAACGTTTTGAAATGAGGCACGAACAACAGGTTACCGAGTTGCTGACCAACTACGGGAAGATCGATATGCTGTCATTCGATATGTGGCTTCCTGATTTCGCATGGGAGCATATGCAGGAAGTGGCAAGGATGGCGCGGAACCTGCAGCCCGAATGCATGTTGCGCTGGCGTGGGATAGGGAATTACGGCGATTATCATACGCCCGAAAACTATATTCCGGGAGACGAAAGCCAGGGAACGATGGCCTGGCAGGTGATCCATGCCCTGAGCACCAGGAATATTTTTTCATATGAACCTGATCCGGAATATATCAGGGGAGGCGACTGGATCGTATCGAAATTGATCGATATTGTCTCCAAAGGTGGCAATCTGATGATCGGCGTCGGACCTGACCTGACCGGGAGCTGGCATCCAAAGGCACTGGAATCACTGAAGTACGCCGGTGATTGGCTTAAAGTCAACGGTGAGGCAATCTATAAAACACGGCCATGTATAATTGTCAATGACGGCAATGTCTACTATACAAGAAACAAGGCCAATACCGACACCTTTGCCATCATCGAGGGATGGCCGGGCGAGTCGGTATTCGTAGGACATGTCAAACCTGAAAAGGGATCGGCTGTTTATCTTCTGGGTTATGAGAAACCGTTAAAATGGAAGAAAAGCGGGGACGGGATTCTTATTGAACTTGCAGATGAATTACAGGATCCTGCAAACAGGCCCTGTAAACAGGCCTATGCGTTTAAAATATCAGGAATTCAACAATAAATCACAGCACAATGATGAATACAAAACAGCATTTATTGTCAATATTGATTATGGCCGGTCTATTATTCCTGGTCACATTTAGAATAAACGCATCAGATAAGGTCGGACGACCTGTCAGGGTTGTCAGTCTCTGCTTCGAGAATGGGGATTTCAATAAGATCATAAGCATTGTTGACAAAGAAGGTGCAAAAGGCACCGATATGATCGTGCTGCCGGAAACATGGAGAGGGCCGTCGTCTGAGACACTTGATGGAGAAACAATAACCGCGCTGTCAGAACTTGCCCGGAAGCATCATACCTATATCATTTCACCGATCTATCGAAAAGAGGGTGAGACGAGGTACAACAGTTCGGTACTAATTGACAGGAACGGCAAAGTGGTTTTTATCTATGATAAAATCTATCCTTACTGGAACGAGTTTGACCTGACACCGCCTGCAACTCCCGGCAAGGATACAACTATGGTTTTTGATACGGACTTTGGCCGGATCGGTCTTGCCGTTTGTTATGATGCCAATTTTCCGGAAGTATGGCAGGCACTGAGGGACCAGGGTGCAGAGGTGGTCTTCTGGTCAAGCGCATACTCGGCAGGATCACAACTGCAGGCATATGCGCTGTTGCATCATTATTATATCGTATCCAGTACTTATAGCAAAGATTGTCAGGTCTATGACATTACCGGCGAAAGGATCCTGGATGAAAATAGCGGCAACATCACGGTTGCGCGATTGACACTGGATCTTGACCGTGGGATCTATCATGAAAATTTCAATATGGGAAAACTGGCGGATCTGCTGAAAGCACACGGCGGAGAGGTGGAGGAGGAGATCCACCTGCCAAGGGAACAATGGTTCGTACTGAGGGCAAAAAAGACGGGCGTATCGGCCCGGCCACTTGCCCATGAATTTGGGCTGGAAGAATTAACGGATTACCAGGATCGCAGCAGGACGGAAATCGATAAAAGACGCGGCTTCAGCTTTACCGGCGGAAAGTGAAAAGTGACAGAAAGAATATTTTTAAAAGGGCATGGCTCCTTTTAATTTCAGTTGGGCCCGGCATATTCTGCATCGGATACACTATCGGTACCGGCAGTGTCACCTCAATGATCAAGTCGGGGAGTGAGTATGGCATGCAACTGCTCTGGGTCCTTTTTTTAAGCGCTTTTTTTTCCTGGTTGTTAATGGATTCCTTTGGAAGGTTTGCGGCCGTTACCGGAGGTACGGCGATTCACAGTTTCAAATCGCAGTTGAAATGGGGAAAATTGTGGGCGATACTGACCATTTTTGGCGTTGTCATTGGTCAATGGAGTGCGCTTTCAGGAATTCTGGGATTGACCAGTAATGCCATATATGAGGTTGCGAGGCTCTTTCACCCGGGATTAAAAGAGAACAATTTCTGGGCTGTTCTGGGAATTGCGGTTGCACTTATCGCAATGATGTATGTTTTTTTACTGGTTGGAAAATATTCGTTTTTTGAAAGGGTACTGATCGTATTTGTCACACTGATGGGAGTATCTTTTATCCTGTCAATGTTCATCGTGCTCCCTTCGCCTGAAGAGATCGGCAGGGGTTTTATTCCAAGTATCCCCCCCGGCGGCAACCTGATGGTCGCCGCTTTTGTCGGCACAACAATGGCTGCTCCGACTTTCATAATCCGCCCTTTAATTGTCAATGAAAAGGGCTGGGACAAACTCCATCTGAAAGACCAGAGAAGAGATGCCCTGACCTCTGCGGTATTCCTGTTTGTAATCAGTGCAACCATCATGATTGCAGCAACCGGGGCCCTGTATCATCAGGGTAAGATTGTTACCAGGGTACTGGACATGGTTTATGCCCTGGAACCAGTTGCCGGGAAATTTGCAGTAGTACTGTTTATGCTCGGGGCTATGAGTGCAGGGCTGTCTTCGATCTTTCCTATTTTAATGGTCCTTCCGTTGCTGGTAGGCGATTATAACCAGGGAAAAATGAACACCGCCACTTCAACCTTCAGGGTGCTGGCAGCGGTAGCATGCCTGGTCGGCCTGGTTGTCCCCATCATGGGTGCAAATCCGGTGATGGCTCAAATTGCAACACAGGTCGCCAATGTTTTTATTTTACCTGTGGTCATTGGTGGGATCATTGTCCTGATGAATAAAAAATCCTTAATGGGGAAGCAGAAAGCATCCTGGTTATTAAATATGGGCCTCATTGCCGCCATGGCGTTTTCGCTGATAATTTCATATACGGCCATACTTGGCCTGCGCGATTATATTGCTAATTTGTAATTGTATATGCAAAAGAAATACGTGCATGGGTATGATGCAAGAGAAATCAGGCGTCTCCAGGATCAGGCTGATGCTCTGGTGGAACTCTTGCATTCCGACACATCTTATCAGCCGGGCAGCCGTGTTTTGGAGGCCGGTTGTGGAGTTGGTGCCCAGACCATCACCCTTGCCCGCAACAGTCCGCATGCATCATTCATTTCTATCGATATCTCGGCTGATTCCATATCCAAAGCTCAAAGAACTATAGAAGGTGCAGGCCTGAGTAATGTGCAGTTCCGGCAGGCTGACATTTTCAATCTGGACTTTGATCCGGGGTCTTTCGACCACATCTTTGTGTGCCATGTGCTTGAGCATCTTGATCGTCCTGTTGAAGCCTTGATTATTCTTAAGAATTTAATAAGAACTGGTGGGACAATCACTGTCATTGAAGGCGATCATGGTTCAGCATATTTCTATCCTGACAGTGAAGCCGCGCATCAGACAATACAATGCCTGGTTGATCTCCAAAGTGGTTCCGGAGGCAATGCAATGATCGGAAGAGAGCTTTACCCGCTCTTAACAGAAGCTGGTTTCAGCTCCATTCATGTCTCTCCACGGATGGTCTATGCAGATCCCAGCAAACCAGGTCTTGTTGAAGGATTTACAAAGAACACTTTTATCGCCATGATTGAAGGTGTACGTGATGCGGCATTGGAAGCCGGTATGATCGATGAAATAACTTTTGACAGAGGTATCCGGGACCTGTACAGGACAGCAGATGCCGATGGGGTCTTTTGCTACACTTTCTTCAAGGCAATTGCAACGAAACAAGAATAAAAAGGCTGTATTATGAACAAAAATGAACATCGAAGTACCTGGTATTATCCGGGCATTGTCATCCTATTACCGATCATCATCACATTGTGTGGCTGCAAAAACAAAAATGAGACGACGACTCTCGATTCTTCAACCGAGGCTGTTCATTTCACCTATATAAAAATAGACACAGCCGGTCCCCTGAATCCATGGGCAAAGTTCAGTGGGGACCTGGACAGGGATGGTGTTGCTGATGTCATTATCGGTGGCCAGAACGGACCCCTGGTGTGGTACAAATATCCGGATTGGGCAAAACATAAAATATCAGATGGTGGTTATGATACCGTTGATGGAGAGGTAGCTGATATTGACAGGGATGAAGATCTTGACATTGTGATGGGGGGGACCGTCTGGTTTGAAAATCCGGGGGATCTTCAGCAAATGCCTGACCAGACATGGGAAATGCACAAAATTGCAGATCATCCTACCCATGATATCGAGATCGCTGATCTGGATGGTGACAATCTTCCTGATGTGATTTCAAGAGACCAGTCTGAGTTCGGCGCAGAGCGGGGTAACACCATTCACCTGTGGATGAATCGCGGTAAGGATCGGTGGGAAGAGATTGTACTTGATTGTCCCCATGGAGAGGGAATTACCGTTACTGATCTGGATAAGGACAGCGATCCTGATATTACCATCGGAGGAATCTGGTACGAAAATATGGCATCAAACGGTCAGATTATCTTTACAAAGCACCATTTTGCAGAGTGGCATCCTAATGCCTGTGTTCAGGTGGCAGATATCAATAAGGACGGCAGAAAGGACGTTGTACTTACTCCTTCTGAACTGGCAGGAAGCTATTACAGAATATCATGGTTCGAGGCACCCCGGGATTTAAAAGAAGGTGGATGGATGGAACATCTCATTGCTGATTCTGTAGAGTGTGTGATTCATTCACTGGCACTGGGTGATCTGGATAATGATGGATCTGTTGACATCGCATACGCTGAAATGCATCAGGGAGTGGATCCGGATGAGGTAGTTGTGCTCCTCAACCGGCAGAACGGGCAATCGTGGAAGAAACAGATCATTTCGAAAAAGGGCTCCCATGGATTGCGAATGGAGGATATCAATAATGATGGCCTTTTGGATCTATTTGGAGCCAACTGGAGCTCTGACTACCAACCCGTAGAAGCCTGGTTAAATACTTCAGCGGATGAAATCCGATAAACTTTACCATATTTGGAATTCGAGTCCAATTTAAATTGCAATTCAAATGGACTACTTTATAAGAGTTATTTATACAGGTTGTATTGGTTCACTGCTCCTCTTCTCGGTTTCTTGCAATAAAGAACCGGCAGAAACCTCAAAGGGGATCATATATGTGTCGGTCGTTGACAACGATGCCGAAAAAACACCAGTCCCCGATGTGGAAATAGTCATCACCCCCGGCGATATCACTGGTAAGACAAATGCATCCGGGAAAGCCAGTTTTAAAGTTGATCCGGGAGGCTATTATGTAGATGCGGATGTATGCTGTATCGGGCCCGGATTTATTCAGTATCATGAACCGGTCACAGTGACAGCTGACGATACTGCAAAAGTAACACTGTCGGCATGTCTTCGCTGCCAGTGAAAAAAGAGATATATAATGAGAAAATATAAACTGGTTATCCTGGTCTTTGGAAGCATTCTGTTCGGCAGTACACAATGCGGGCAGCCTGAACCCGGGATATCGGCACGCGGACTGGTGGATACGGTTGGATTTGCACATCTGGACTGGCAGATGGATTCGGTTATGGCCAGGATACAGCGTCTCAGTCATGACGATCTGATCCGTACACAGCTGGCACCGGAAACAGTATGGAGAACAGCGATCTGTCCCCATGATGATTATACCTATACAGGGTGGCTCTATCCGGCAGTGTTAAGAAATATAAAGGCCAGGATAGTTATTATTTTCGGTGTGGCCCATAAAGCAAGTCTGTTTAACCTGGAAAATAAGCTGGTTTTCGACAGTTATAAATTCTGGCAGGGTCCTTACGATGCTGTAAAGGTATCTTCATTGCGGAATCAGATTATCAGTCAATTACCCGCCGACATGGCTGTTGTACATGATTCTATGGAGACTGTAGAGCATTCGGTTGAGGCACTGATCCCGTTCCTGCAAAACCAGGACAGGGATATTGAGATCATCAGCATTCTGGTGCCGTATATGGATTTCAGGAGGATGCAGGTGATCAGTCAGCAACTGGCCGGGGCACTGTTCACACTGATGAAGCAGGAAAATATGCACTGGGGAGATGATGTTGCCATGCTTATTACATCCGACGCTGTCCATTACGGTGATGTGGATTGGGGCGGGCAGAATTATGCTCCCTATGGAACGGATAGCATTGGCAATGCGCAGGCAGTATCCCATGAGAAGGAAATCATCAGAACATGTTTTGAAGGGGAACTGACCCTTGATAAAATTAATCGATTCTTTACATATACGCTAGATCCGGATGATTTCAGAAAATACAAATGGACCTGGTGTGGCCGGTATTCAATACCATTTGGATTGTTGACCTCATACTATCTGCAGTCTTTGGAGAAAAGCAGCCCATTAACGGGGATCCCGGTTGCCTATACAACCAGTATCACCCAGCCACATGTGGAAGTGGATGATTTAAGAATGGGCCGGACAGCCATTGCGACACCACGCCATTGGGTTGGGTATCCTGCCATTGGATTCAAATGATCCCGATTAACTTCGCAGCGAATAGACCATCAGGACATTACCGTGCCTCATGAACATTTTCCCATCAAAGAGATACGGGTGTGACCAGTGGGGGCCGGTCCCCTTATCGATCTGGAATGAACTGACAACCTTGAAGCCGGATGGATCAGGTTTCACAAGACCCACGTTCCCTCTCCGCTCCACATATACATACAGCATACCATCGGCATACACCATTTCTCCTTTTGAGTTCCACTGCTCATCGTACATCACTTTGCCAGTATTCCAATCCAGGCAGGCCCACGCGCCGGAGCCATTGGTAATCCAGTATGATCCATACAGGTAACCATCCAGTTCGATAAGCCCATGGTGGTGGTTGTCCAGCAGTGTACTTGTCCAAACCTCTTCAATGGATGTTACATCGTCATTGACTCTGAGCATTTTTGCCGGATAGTCATATCCGATGGATAAAAAGATCATGTTGCCCTTCACTACCGGGGAATTGGCCCAGATCATTCCTTTGGGCTGCCATTTCCACATGGAGGGATTGAAGTATTTGTAGGAGGCTTTCAGAGCACCGGTCTCCGGGTCCACTATGTACAGGTCACTTGCAGAGGCACCCAGGATATAATCCTTGCCATTGAATTTGCGCAGGATCGGTGAGACATAGGAACGCTGACCTTCGGTGCCAGGTGATTTCCATATTACTTTTCCTGTCATTTTATCAAATGCAACAAAAGTAGCCAGGGCGCTGGCCGGTGAACAGATGACCTTATCATCCACGATCAACGGGGATTCGGCTACACCCCAGTTATGCCAGTCGACCTTGTACTCTCTGTCCACATTGATCTTCCAGTTGATATCCCCGGTTTCGGCATTCAGGCAGACCAGTTCACCGACCCCGCTGACGATGTAGATCCGGTCCCCCTCAATGGTGGGGGTACTTCGGGTATTGGGATAGGCCTGATCCCATGATTTTCCATAGGCAACCTGCCATTTCTGTTGGCCATTGAAGTCAATACAGGTCAGATGGTCCATATCACCGATCTTCCCGGAGGCATAGATGTACTTCCCGTTTGTGATAACGGATGAATACCCTTCTCCAATGCCTTCAAATTCCAGCAGCAATTCCGGGCCACCTTCCGGCCACTCTTTCAGGAGATTGGTTTCCGGGAATTTTCCATCCCTGTTGGGTCCGCGAAATTGATATATCTGGGCATTGGTTACCGATACAAATAAAAAACACAATATGACGAACCATAGTTTCTTCATCTATTCATTTTTTTGGAAATACAAACATACAAAATATTACTATTTAAGGAAGCGTCGTCAGGCTTCTCCGGTTCCGGCACTACACGCCTTACTTTGATTTCACAGTAAAGAACATTGAACATGCTTTATTTGTTATTATGCATGAATCTTGAAAAATGAAAAGGTTTAAGACAATTACAATCGTTACCATACTGATCATTGGTTTTGTTTCGGGTTGCAGTGATGATAAGGATCCGGTGACACATGGAGATAAGACCCATGAAGGAACTGATGGGATCACCATGGCGACTCCCAATGGCGGGGAGTTGAAATCTGCGATGGATGGCCCTGTTCGCAGCGCCCTGGGAGAGCCCACGATCGCTTTGGAAACTTTTGAATTATCCATATCAGGGTTAGTTGATTCTTCATATTCCCTGAGTTGGGACGAGATCAAGGAATTGCCCGCTGTAACAACAGATACGATGATCATGTATTGTGTTGAGGGCTGGGAAGTATGGGGTGTATGGAAAGGTGTATTAATTAAAGATCTGCTTGACAAAGCCAATGTTCATGATGACGGAGAATATGTCCTGTTTGAAAGTCGAGATGGTTACCAGACAGCCTTACCCACCGCCTATCTGATTAAATATAATGCACTGTTGGCTTACCAGGTAAACAATGCTCCGCTTCAAACACATGACGGTTTTCCACTTCGATTGATTGCCTTTGGAAAATATGGTTACAAGTGGGCGAAATGGGTCTATAAGCTAACGGTAATGGATGAGTCACAACGGGGTTACTGGGAAAAGCTGGGCTTTTCGGATCAGGCAGACGTATCACTTGACAGGCGAAGATATTATGAAGGGGACACTGTCAAACCGCTGGAGTACTAATAGCTTTCGCCTTCATCCTTGTTTATTATTCTGTAATACAGCGAATTGAGATAAATGATCTCGGCCAGGAGGCCGCTTAGCACGATGATCAGGAAAAGTAACCTGTTGAGGCGGATGCTGAGCAGTGAAAAAATCACATAGAAAGCTGCCGTAACCAGGAGAGATCTGTGTGCTGGCTTTTTGAGCGCGTTGAAGTTAGAGGGTAACACAAGCAGGTTCATCATCAGGCTGACTGACCCCAGGAATACAGCTATGGCGTATCCGAGCTTCTGGAGTGGAATCTGATGTTGTGTTTCGAAAAAGGAGGTGAAACTAACTGCGATGAGGCCGAGGGAAATGAGCGAGGGAATGTAGAGCAGTTCCAGTCTGGAGGCATTGTTGAAGCCTCTTTTCACCAGCCGCTGTGCAACCAGTGTGAAGAATATCCACCAGAGGGAGAAGACGATGGAGATGGCCAGGGAGAAGTTCAGCCATCCCCTCAGGCCGGGCACCCCTGTGTTGCTGATCCCATTCACTACACCCAGCACTACTTCGCCAAACACAATGATGGCAAACAATCCCAGGCGTTCGGCCATGCTCGGTGAAAGGTCCAGATCTGAATTGTCGCGGCGGAGAAGGACCTGGGCAATGAAAGGGGGAGCGTAATTGCAAACGAGGATGATCGGAACGATCGCTTTAAGCCAGGATTTAGACAAAAACATGCTGGCACCCATAAAGGCAAAGGCCAGAAGGTAGAGGATCGTGTAGGGCATGTTGTAGCGCCGGTGCGACTTGTCGTAGAAACCGATGCTCCACCACATGTAAGTGATATAGAGCTGCATGATCATGAAAACAACAGTGATATTGCGGTAACTGTGCACAGGGGTGAGTTCAATCTCCACGGCCAGCGCAGCGATGATCATCATCTGCCAAAGGGTCATAAGCCGGGTGCGCAGGCCCTCGTTGCCGTGCAGATCGTGGTACATGCTTCCGTTGAGCCAGCCCCAGAAAATGAGTGTGAACAGGAAGGTATACTCGATAAAAGCACCCAGGTTGGATTCCAGCGCCAGTTTATGCGTGATCCGCGAAATAGCGATCACGTAGACCAGGTCATAAAAAAGCTCCAGCCAGCTCACTTTCCGTTCTTCATCCGGCCGGTCAAATTTTTTCGGAGGACCCCACCATGCAGATCTGTACATGCTCATTCGCATAAAAATCGTATCATTATGTTGAAGTTAACTCGTTTATGCTCAGCTTGAAATGGATGCCAGTTATTAAAGGCAATGGATGAACGGGACCATCATCCGTATCTAATCATCCGGAACAGGCTTGGTCCCGTAATCCCAGTGCTCGGCGATCTTTTTCATGCGTTTCCATTGTTTCAGGTTTCGTAGATGTACTTTGCCCGGGGTGACCGGTAGCTATAACGCTCTTGTGGCTTTTTTGTTAAATCTGCCAGTCAATCCCAGTACGATGCCATGCAAAACAGGGATCGAATCCATCAATCGATTCTTTCGCGGCAGGAGCACAATATGGAACAAAAGCAGGTTAGGAGTGTTATGACTCTACATATATAAACACTATAACATGGCTTCATCTAGAAATCAGGATAATCAAAACAAGTATATTCCGACAGAATCGATAGGAAGCATTCCCCGTCCTCGTGAATTGCAGGAGGCGATGGTGGCTTTTTCTCAGGGAGATCTTTCAATGGAGAAACTGGATCAGCATTTTGACCACGCGGTAAAAGATACAATTAAACGCCTGGAAGCAACCGGCTCACCTGTTTTAAATGATGGGGAACAGACCAAGTCCAGTTTTGTAACTTACCCGCTGGACGGATTGGAAAATCTGGCCGGAGAGGGAGTCTCAATCCCGTTTGAAGACGGACACATTCGACAGTTGCCACGATTGACCGGGGGACCGTTTCGCTATTCAGCATACGCTGGCAGCTATCTTCCAAGAGCCAGGAAATTTGCAACTCGTCCTTTAAAGCAGGCCGTTATTTCTGCTTCTGCCATGAGTTTGCTATATCCTCAGGATGGATTACCGGACTACTCCCAGACGCAATTTATCAATGACCTGGTTCAACAGGCAGTTACGGACATCAGAAGCTGTTTTGACAATGGTGCGCATCATATACAGATCGATTTTACGGAGGCACGACTTGCCATCAAATTAGATCCCTCAAAAGGATTGCTGAAGCAGTTTATAAACTTGAATAACCAGGTGTTGTCCCATTTTACCGGGCAAGAAAGGCAACGCATAGGGTTTCACACCTGCCCGGGAGGCGACCACGACAGTACGCATAGTGCAGATGTTGATTATGCGGAGCTGATTCCATTGTTCTTCACCTTAAATTCCGGGAATTTCTACATGCAAATGGCCAGTGAAATGGATCCTGTGAAGTCCTTGATATTGATCGGTGAGAGTATCCGTCCTGAGCAGAAGGTCTATATCGGAGTAATTGACGTGATCAATGAAGAGGTGGAAACTCCCGAAGTGGTTTACGACCGAATAATGACAGCAGCGGAATATATTCCCGTTAATCAACTGGGCACAACGGATGATTGTGGTTTTTCTCCGTTTGGTGACGATATTGTCACAAGCCGCGATACTGCTTTTGCAAAAATTACAGCTCGCGTGGAGGGAACCAGGATGGCAGCTGAAAAATTAATGGTCTAAGAATCACAGAACAAATAAAATTCTTAGAGGTTATCATATGTATGATCAAAATTGAAGATCATATTGGCAGAAGATTTGAAAAACTTAGGATCAGTCTGTTAAATACATGCAACTTCTCCTGTGTTTATTGTGTAAGTGAGGAGAATGGGGGCATGCCTGTTATTTCCAGCACAAAAGCACCTGCCGGACAGCAACTCAGTCCGGATGAGTTCCTCAAATTGATTTCAGCAGTGCATCATTTGACTCCTCTGAAAAGCATCAGGCTAACAGGTGGAGAACCGTTACTGTATCCAAATCTGTATCAGCTGATCCAGCATATTCAAATGATTGGAATTTCTGATATACGTATGACCACCAATGCATTTTATCTGAAGGGGAATGCCCAGCGGCTATTTAATGCCGGTGTCGGATCTGTCAATATTTCTGTGGATGCAATTGATCCGGTTATTTTCAATGAAATAGCACGTTATCCAAATACAGCAAAGGTTTTCGAAGGGATTGATGCAGCCGTAAAAGCAGGGTTACATATCAAGCTTAATGCAGTCATGATGCGCGGAAAGAATGACTCCCAGATTATTCCTTTACTTGAATATGCTGCTGAATTGGGAGTAAAAATACGCTTCCTTGAGTTGATGAAAATGGGGCATTTGTATGATTCGGAGAATGGGCTGTTCTTCTCTCAAGATGAAATTCTTGCCACCATTCAGAAAAAGTATGATATTGAGGCCCAGCCTAGGGAATATGGAGCAACTGCCAATTACTGGAGAACTTCCAATGGTGGTACATTCGGTATCATTGCCAACGAATCAGCCCCGTTTTGCCGCGATTGCAACAGGCTCCGGATGGACAGCAGGGGGTTCTTTTACGGGTGCCTGAGCGATGCCCATGGTGAAAAGATTGCACCCTATATCAATGACGAATCTCTTCTGGCCGAAAAACTTATGGGATTATTGGGCCTGAAACAACCTGTTAAATTCAGGGGAAGTGAATTATCAATGAGAAACATCGGAGGATAAAATGGATAAAGTAGCTGTAGAAGTAATATGTTTTGCAGGGCTTCGAAAATACTTCGGAAATGGGACAACTGTTTTAATTGAGCCCGAAGCATCACTATCTGATCTGATAGATGAAATGATCAGCATGAAACCCGTCGCTCAGGAAGTTTTAAGAAGCAGCCGTATTGCCGTGAATGAAGAGTTCATTTCCCTGAAGGAGAAAATAAAAACAGAAAGGACCCTCTTCATTGTTCCACCATCAAGTGGCGGCTAAAATTTGAGAGAATGGTGCATTTGCAAGAAAGCGACATAAATTTGAGTGAGCTCCTGAAAGAATCACATCATCCCGGAAGCGGGGCTGTTGTGCTCTTTAGCGGGGAAGTCAGGAATAACAACAAGGGCAGGGAGGTTACACATCTGGAATTTGAAGCCTATATTCCTATGGCCGAAAAAATGATCGGCCGGATCCTGGAAGAGGCAAAGAACAGGTTCAATCTGAATCTGGCTCTATGCGTTCACCGGTTGGGAAACGTTCAGGTCAACGAATGTGCGGTAGTAGTCATTACAGGTGCCGGACACAGGAATGAAGCTTATGCTGCAAATCGATACATCATCGACCGCGTAAAGGGTGAAGTGCCTATCTGGAAAAATGAGTTCTTTGCAGATGGCGCCAGCGAATGGGGACATAACAGTGAGTCCGGTACAAACACAGAAGCGCTTGAACACCAACATGAAAAAGCTCAGTAAAGAGGATCTTTCAAGATTTACAAGGCATTTTTCACTTTCAGAAGTCGGACAGGAGGGGCAGGTAAGGCTTAAAAATTCCCGGGTACTGGTAATTGGTTCCGGCGGTCTGGGAAGTCCGCTGCTGATATACCTTGCTGCAGCCGGGATCGGCAAAATTGGTATTGTGGATGACGATACGGTGAGCATTTCAAACTTGCAGCGACAGGTTTTGTATTCATCTGCAGAGATAGGATCAAAAAAGGTGGAAGTGGCTTCCCGAAGATTATCCGGCCTGTATCCCGAGATCGAAATAGAAACCTATGATATGAGGCTGGATGAGGCCAATTCGGAGGAATTGATGAAACAGTACCAGGTAGTGGCAGACTGCACCGATAATTACAGGACCAGGGAATTGATCGGACGGGTAACCGCCAGGTTAAAATTACCCCTTGTTTTTGCTTCGGTTTTGAATTATGAGGGACAGGTCACAGTTTTTAATTACCAGGGCGGACCTTCCTATGATAGCTTGTATCCGCAGGTACCAAAGGATGGCATTTACAATGAAAACGAGATTGGATTGCTCGGAGTCCTTCCGGGTATTGCCGGAACGTTGCAGGCCAATGAGATCATTAAGATCATAACCGGATACGGGAAGGTGATCAGCGGAAGTTTGCTGGTTTTTAATATCAGCGACAACAGATTTAATCTGTTCAGGATTCCGTAATTTAATGTGAAAGTAACCCATGAAGAAAGCAATTACCGGTTTCAGAACCCTTTTCGTCATCAGCATGATTTTTCTGATTACTCCATCATGCGAGAGGATTTACTTGATTGGTCCGGCTGGACTTGAAGTCAATATTGAATCGGATTCAATAGTATTTGCGGTGATCGGTGACTATGGGAAATCCGGTAACGCTGAAGAGGAGGTGGCGACCATGGTTAAAAGCTGGAACCCCGATTTTATTCTGACAACCGGCGATAACAATTATCAAAAAGGGGAGTTGGCGACTATTCAGGAGAACATCAGTGACTATTATGGGGATTATATCTATAATTTTGATGCACCGGAAGAGTACCGTTGTGAGGGCACTTCATTCGTAGAGGAAGTCAACCGTTTCTTTCCCACTCCCGGTAACCATGATGCCAACAATTCAGATGGACTGTTGCCTTATCTGAATTTCTTTACACTTCCTCAGGGAGAGGAATATTATAGTTTTAAATGGGGATCTGTTAACTTCTATTCCTTAAATTCCTGTGCTGTCAATATGGAAGAACAACACCAATGGTTATCGGAACAGCTAGCAATTTCACATACACCCTTTCAAATAGTCTATTTCCACCATTCGCCCTATTCTCCCGGTCCACATGGGAATGAATCAAAAATGCAGTGGGATTTTTACGCCCAGAATGTCAACCTGGTGCTCACCGGGCATGACCATATCTATTCACGTATATCAAGATTTGATGAAGAAGGCCTTTACTATATTGTAAATGGTGTTGGGGGAAGATCGCTCTACAGCTCCAGTGTCAATCCCCTTCCTGCTGATCAATTTGACACTTTTTATTACGACTCTGATTACGGCGCCATCAGGGCTGTCGCCACGGCCAACAAGCTGGTGGTAGAATTCTATGCTGTCAGCCGTCCGGCAGATCCCATTGACAGAATTATAACATTGGCAGGTAATAACAATCGAATCCGATGAAAGCAGCTGTATTCTGCTATCCGGGTTGAGTATTCTCTTACTGATACAGGAAAAGAGCTTATGCCAGTCATGCAAATAATGATCGAATGGGCACTTGAACTTTTTGAAGCGATCGTATCTGAATCCGGCGTTCAATCAGGTCTGATCAATGCCTAAGCCCAGGGAGCCACTGCAGGAATTATGATTCTTTTCTTTTTGATGTGCCCTCTTTTAAGGGATAGAGTAGAAAATATGCAACCAGTTTTGCTCGAACAATTCTCCTTCTAATTCTTTACGGATGGAAGGAAACCTTGAAACTTCATCCAGTTTTTAAACAGATCGATCCAGGAGTCAGAAGGAAGATTCTGTGTCTTCGCGCCAAAGCTATGTTTCCCTGCGGAAAAAATGTGCAGTTCAACGGGCAGGGACATCTTATGCCATTCCTCATATAATCTCGCTGAAGATAAGGGGGCGACGGATGAATCATCATCTGTTATAGCTAAAAACAGAGGTGGTATATCATTCGTTATAGGAGTAGCTATCCGATATCCCGGATAAATTCCCCCAACAATGTCTGGACGGCTCAGCGAGTCGTTTTGTAGAGCGATGTTTACCGAAATTCCACCTCCGGCAGAAAAGCCCATGATACCAATCCTATTGGGATCAATATCCAGTTCAGCAGCATATTGACATAAAAACCGGATGGCTTGTTTGCCATCTTCTTCACCCCATTACCTGGCTTCTTCACATTTGGGATGCCCGACAGGAGGATATACTTCATATTGATCAACATGCGGCAATTCTTTGAATAACGATCCCAGAAAAGCTGTAAAATCACTATTATATTCGGGAGTAGGCTGAACACGGTATTTCAATACAAATGCAGTTACCCCGAATTCTGAAAGCCTTTTTGCTACTTCATACCCTTCGTTTTCCATCATCAGAAAATGAAAGGCGCCACCTGGGGCCACTATGATTGCAGTGCCATTGGCCATACCTTCTGCAGGTTTGAACATAGTTATTGTTGGAATGACTACATTTCTAACCATCAAGTCTCCGGGGACTGCACTTTCTTGCTCCTGCCATGTCCATTCTTCAGAACCGGGGGGAACACCTTTCCCTGGCCAAACGGTAAATATTCCGGCTGCATCGATAGGTCGTCCTATATAGAAAGGCACCTGCCGTTAGTTCTCTTCTAATGCTGGTGTCATGGGTTTATTTGTTTGCCCAAAACCTATGAAATGGATTGCAAGTATTACTAAAGCAGAGAGCACAGTTTTCATTTGCGTGTGTTTTAGAATTCTATTTTTTACGATTCTTTGTACGTTGAAGTACAAAAGGCTCCCCCGGTGCCAGGACATGAATGCGACCGGGATTCGTTACGACTCCTTTCAAGTCCTCAGGATTGCCGTTAAAGGGTGAAAAATCGGGAGCATCGACTGTTCCCCAGTGATAGAGCAGGAGCGGTGTATCCGGGTAGGTATTGGCTATTTTCACTGCATTGTCGAATCCGAAATGCCATTCACTGTCTGAAAAATCGAAGAACAGGGCATCAGGTGCCGGCATTTTCAGATGATGATCCGGAATGAGGCGTGAATCGCCCGGTGCCCAGATGGTGCCATCCGGTGTTTCGATCCAGAAACCACAGAAGTCCTCATCATTGAAATGACGCTGTCCGGGTCGGGGATATGAATTCTGGTAGGCATGATCGGCCGGGGTCAATGTTACACGGACATCCCCGAAACTAAAAACCTCCCCAATGTCATGTCCAAAAGATGACAGGCCTTCGTTTTTCATCAGTGAGTCCACATACTGCGTGGAGTGGTACTCGCGGGTCACAGATGATAAATCACGGGTGGTTGGTACACTGTAATGATCATTGTCACTGTGCGTTACCAAAACAGCATCCAGGTGTGGAACCTCATTCGGTTTAATGGGCTCTTCAATCAACAAGGGCATATCAAAGCCTTCCAGAACAGGATCGACCATAAAGGTTGTACCACGACTGTTTATAAAGAAACCGGCGCCGCCCAGCCACCGTATTATGGTTTTCTCAGAGGGTTGAAATGCTACCTCACCAAAAAACTGTGTGGGAGGTGCTTTGGCCTGGTATTTCTTTTCCCGAACCTGTGTAGCGGTGTCTGTTGACTGAGCATGCAGCAGGTTCGTTTGCAAAATGAATCCACCTAATAAGATGAGCGTTATTCCTTTGGTTTTCATATCCTTTACTTTTATATATCGAATTTTTGTTTTACCAGTTTGCCTATCTGCCAACCAGTTTAGTATGGCTGTCAGGATACCTGGCACCCTAAACGTCTATTCCGGAAGCCACCCTTTCCATATCAATAAGCTCGTCGTGTGATAGTGCAACCGAGACGGCCCCGAGGTTTTCTTCCAGCCGTTCCTGTTTTCGGGTGCCGGGGATGGGGACGATCCAGGGTTTTTGAGCCAGAAGCCATGCCAGCGCAACCTGGGCGGGTGTTGCATTTTTCCGGATGGCCACCTGTTGGAGCAAATATACCATTGCACTGTTAGCCTTCCGGTTTTCGGGTGAAAAACGCGGAATTATATTCCGGAAGTCTGTTTTGTCAAAAGGGGTTGTTTCACTGATTTTCCCGGTAAGAAAACCTTTGCCAAGCGGACTGAACGGCACCAGGCCGATCCCCAGTTCTTCAAGCGTGGGGATGATCGTTTCTTCGGGGTCCCTGAACCAGATGGAGTACTCGCTTTGCAATGCTGTAACCGGCAGGATGACATGAGCCCTTCGTATGGTCTTAGCACCTGCCTCCGACAGACCGAAATGTTTGACTTTCCCCTCTTCTATCAGCTCTTTTACGGTTCCGGCAACATCTTCGATGGGTACCTTCGGGTCGACCCGGTGCTGGTATAATAGATCGATGACTTCGGTTTGTAATCTTTTCAATGAGCCTTCCACCGCACTTCGGATATGTTCCGGCCTGCTGTTCAGCCGGGCGAGGTGGGTATCTTCACCCCGGCTGAAATCAAAACCAAACTTGGTCGCCATCACCACCTCCCCACGAAAAGGTAACAGGGCTTCACCCACAAGTTCTTCATTGGTAAAGGGCCCGTAAACCTCGGCCGTATCAAAAAATGTAACTCCCTCTTCAACGGCTTTCCGGATCAGTGAGATCATCTCATGCCGGTCGGGGAAAGGTGGGTAGGAAAAACTCATCCCCATGCAACCCAGTCCGAGCGCGGAGACCTCCAGGTCGCTGTTCCCCAGTTTCCGTATTTTCATGGTGTCCATTCCCATTTACCGATCATTGAATTTTTTATCAATGGTATAATTGAGCGAAATATTCCAGACAAAATTTTTACCAGCCGGAATATCAGAGCGGACGGGTTGATTAATGACGGACGAAACAGAGAGGGGAAAATCCTTTCGGGACAGTGTAACCGATGAGGTGAAATAGAGGCCATCGTTCTCATCCATTTTGAGGTAATAGACTTGCGGGGTGATGAGCAGAAATGTCTTTTCCGAAAGGCGAATGGATGAGAAACTTGCATTCAGGGTCAGGAAATGGGTGTTTTTCAAGCCCTCCTTTTCCATTCCGCGGGAATACAGGTAGTATATTCCTACGCTTATCTTATCTGTAATCAGGTACCTGGGAACTAATTCGCCCACCACAAACCGCCTGGCCTGCATGATTTCATTGGGAGCACCATCAATTGTAGCAGTAACCTGATTGAATAAAAGTGCCGGATGGGCACCAATACCCAGCCTGAATTTCCCCGAGTTGATCAGTTTGTAGCGCCACCAGAGAATTACAGCCCAGGGTTGTCCTTCCAGGGAAAATTTAAACTGGGGATCGAACGTAAATCTTTTCCCCATGGACATTTCCAGGATGCCTGCAGGTTTGCCCAGGGTGAAGGTCGGAATGAGAGAGATGCCATTGTTTGTCACCGAAGCAATGGCCCGAAAGCTGGTCACACTCTCATTTTTCGCTTCATCCTGGCCAAACAGGGTTGCTGCGAATGGAAACAACAGGAAAAGGAAAACAATGCAGATATATTTTTTTTAACCATTTTTTATTATTTCATCGGGAGGCTTTATTTACCCGGTGGGTGAATGTCCGAATTGTTTTTTAAAGGTGGTGGAGAAGTGCGACAGGTTCTTGAATCCAACATCGAGATATACATCGGATACTTTTAACTTCTCGTTTTGAATCTTGTCCCGCGCCACTTTCAGTCTTTTTTCTATGAGCCACTTCAGCGGAGGCAGGGGACTGACCTTTTTGAAATCCCTTTTAAAGGTGGCAAGACTTCTTCCTGTATAATTGGCTATATCTTCCATTGAAAGGTCGTACATATAGTTTCTATCCATGAAATCGAGAATATCAATTTTCCATGGTTCGGTGAAATCGAACAGACAGGAATAGAAATTCTCATCAATGTTCAATAAAGAATAGACCCCTTCTTGCAACTTCAATTTCATAAGATGCTCGCTTGGATTTACCGAAGAATCAAAATAGGGCACCATCGATTGGAACAGGCTTTGAATATCCGGCGTTTCAGGCAGTTTTACCAGGCTGTGCCTGAATCCCCTGACCACTTCCGGCAATTCCTCTTTATGCATGGAATGATAAAATTCCCGAAGGAAATTCCTGTTGAATACCATAAATATCGCTTTGAATTGCTCTTCCCTCCTCGGCTTTTTTGTCATGGTAACACGAACATCCTTTCGTACAAAAACAGACTGACCACTGTGAATCCTGGTTTTCTTAGGGCCCTCTTCTACCAGGAGTTCCCCTGCATAAACATAGACAAGTGTATGATTCTCAATCATCTTATGACATCTTGTATCGTTATTAAAATAGTAACTGAAAAAGATGTCCGAATAGCTGAAGATCATGGTTTCTTTGTGCTCCATGTGATTTTGCTTTAAGCATTTGGAATACACAAACATAATATAAAAGCGACAACTTAAGTTTTCTCTGAAGCTCAAATAGTCTTGCTTAGCAGCTCAATATTGCTACTGAGCAGCTCAATCCCCTTCCATTGGGAGAGAATGCTTACTTTTGTTTTGAAGGTAAAATCCAGAACATGCAAAGAACCATCGAGATCAGCACATCTTCCCATATTGGCCTCTACGACATTACCCGGCAGGTAGAGGCTGTCGTGTCAGAAAGTGGCGTAAAGTCCGGCCTGGTAAATGTCTATACCCAGGGTGCAACCATTGCTATTATAGTACTTTTCATTCGGATGTACTCTCTTTTTGCTGGGTCTGAAGTATCATTTCAACTTTTCGTCATATGAATAATTGTACAGGAATGAATATTGCTCATTTGTATTGACAAATACATATAAATTATGCATATTGCGAAGATGAAAACAACCTTGAATATAGATGATCAGATTCTCAAAAAAGCATCCAGGCTTACAGGAATATCTGAAAAAACGACCCTGGTAAAGAAGGGACTAGAGGCATTGATTGCCCAAGAGAGTGCGAAACGGCTTGCTGCCTTAGGTGGCAGTGAAAAGAAGCTGAAAAGCGTCCCCAGGAGAAAATCGAACACAGAATGATATTGGTGGATACATCTGTTTGGATTGATCACTTTCATCAATCAGATGAGGATTTAAAGAAATTACTAAAGTCAGGTCAGGTTTGTATCCATTCTTATATCCTGGGCGAGCTATCCTGCGGAAATATATCCAATCGAAAAGAGATCCTTTCACTTCTCAGAGCACTTCCATGTGTAGATACTGTGCTGGATGAGGAAGTTTTTATGTTGATTGAACACAGGAAGCTTTATGGGAAAGGACTGGGCTTTATTGATGTTCATCTACTTGCAGCTGCTTTAATTCATCACGTTCTTATTTGGACAGAAGACAGATCTCTGCAGCGGATGGCTAGAGAGCTTGGAATCACCATGACAAAATAGCATATATGCAACAAGTCATCCACATATCCACCCCCGCCCACAACGGCCTTTACGACATCACCCGGCAGGTGGAGGCTATTGTCTCCGAATCGGGCGTTCAGACCGGCCTGGTCAATGTCTATGCCCAGGGTGCGACGGCAGGAATTATGATGCTTTTCATTTGAATGTACCCCCTTAAGCTTACATTGATCGATGGTAGATTGATGCCCTGAATTCACAGTAATATTTGCTATTGGGTAATCATCCAATGCTGATTATTAACGTAAATTTGGGAAATTCCTAATGCACCTTAATATCATGAAAAAACTGCTAAGATATCTTTTACAAGGACTACTTTATATCGCCCCCATTGGAATCACAATCTACATCCTTTATGTGATTTTTGAATTTGTGGATGGCTTGCTCAAGGAATCGCTGGACAGGTTCATAGGTATACATATACCGGGTCTTGGACTAATTATCATAGTCATTTTGCTTATTGTCATTGGGTTTCTTGGGCAAACATTTGTCGCCAGGCCCATAAAAAAACTGTTTGGTAAACTCTTGGAGAGAATCCCCATCCTCAAGGTGATCTTTTCCGCATTCAATGATCTGTTTTCTGCATTTGTAGGAAAAGAAAGGAAATTCAATAAACCGGTACTTGTCCTTGTCAACAAATCCCTGGGGCTGGAAAAACTTGGGTTCCTTACAGAAGAGGATTTATCCCGTATTGGAGAAAAAGACAAAGTTGCAGTATATTTGCCGCATTCATATAACTGGTCGGGAGAACTATTCCTTGTTCCCAGAGAACTAGTCCATCCCGTTGAGGTACCACCTGCCGAGGTGATGAAATTCATTGTCTCGGCTGGGGTAGCTGACTGGGATTGATGTAGGTTCTGACCTAATTTAAATATAGATGACTGGTAACCTCATATTCTTCGTATTGTTCCTGATTGGTATTCTGGGAATACTTATGATAGATTTGCTTCTTATTGGGAGAAGAAGCCATGAGGTAACATTAAAGGAAGCTTCTATATGGACCGCAATCTGGGTCTCTCTTGCATTCCTGTTTTTCCTTTTCCTTCGTTTTTTCGGAAACGCAGTACATGATATAGATAAATCTGAAGAACTTGCTGTAGTGCTTAACAGGTATTATCCCTATCTCTCTAATTTTAAGGGCGACTTTAATGAAGGCCTCATTCTTCTCAGGAAGAATGTTTCGATAAACTTTCTTTCAGGGTACCTGATAGAAGAATCTTTGTCAATAGATAACCTGTTTGTTATGATGGCCATTCTCAAGGCATTTTCTGTTCGGAAGGAAGATTATAAGCGTGTTCTTTTCTGGGGAATATTAGGGGCAATTGTCATGCGGTTCATATTTATCTTTGCGGGTTCAGCCCTTATCAGCCAGTTTGAGTGGCTGCTCTATGTGTTTGGTGCGTACCTCTTGTATGCAGGAGCTAAAATGTACCTTGACCGAAATAAGGAAAGCCAGTTACAGCCAAAGGATCATCCGGTAGTCAAATTCCTGTCGAAACGGTTTAGGGTTTATCCAGACTTCATAGGCAATCGGTTCTTCATAAAAAAGGATTCCATATTTTTTGTCACACCTTTATTTATTGTGGTGATTATGATCGAGTTTTCGGACCTGATTTTTGCTCTGGATTCCATTCCTGCTATATTTGGGATTACCCGCGATCCATATGTCGTATTTTTCTCCAATGTGTTTGCTATCCTGGGTTTACGATCTATGTTCTTTCTTCTGATTAAGGTGGTGGAACGATTCTACTTGCTGAAAGTCGGAGTATCTATTCTGCTGGTATTTGTGGGTCTAAAACTCATGGCCCATGAATGGCTTTCCCATATAGGGTATAAGCCGGTCTATTCCCTGTATGTGATTTCCGTTACCCTGGCGATGAGTATTTTGTTTTCGGTTCTTTTTCCAAGAAGAGACAGCTAGAAAAGATCTCTCCAGCGTTAAAAAAGTTTTCAGGTCAGTTATCGTCTGTATCATCGAATTCATATTTGAAACGGTTGCTTAATATGCTAGTTTTGTAACTACCTCTCCAAATTAGAGAGGAAAAAGAAAATATGCAGACAATCATCCAAATCTCCACCCCCTCCCACAGCGGCCTCTACGACATCACCCGCCAGGTGGAGGCCATTGTAGCTGAATCGGGCGTACAGACCGGCCTGGTCAATGTCTATGCCCAGGGTGCAACGGCCGGGATCATGATCCAGGAGAACTGGGATCAGTCGGTTCAGAATGATGTGGTGACCCTTTTTAATAAACTGGTGCCCGCGGGCATATGGGAGCATGACCACCAGGACGATAATGGGGATTCACATTTGAAGGCCGGGATCGTGGGGCCCCAGGAAACCATCCCCATTGTGGGGGGAAAGATGGGCCTCTCCGCCTGGCAGAATATTTTCCTGTGCGAATTTGATGGTCCGAGAAACCAGAGGAACATCATGGTGACTGTCATGGGACAGTGACCCCATGTGTTCCCTGATTTGTGATCTTTAACTGAAAGGAAGGATTATTTTTCTTCCAACCACGCTTTAACCTTGTCGGAATCAAGTGATTCTTTGGCTTCGACAACTCCCACAAGCTTTCCGTTTTCGTCGATCATGTATTTCTGGTAATTCCAATTTACTTTTGTATCCATGGTTCCATTCAGATCCTTCTGGGTAAGCCACTGGTACAAAGGATTTTCGTTGTCACCCGTTACAGAGGTTTTTTCCATTACCGGAAATGTAAGATCGTTTTCCTTTACGAATGATTTAATTTCCTCGTTGGAGCCAGGTTCCTGGTTACCAAAGTCATTGGACGGAACTGCAATAATAACAAGGTTATCCCTGAAATCCTTGTAGAGTTTCTCCATCTCCTTCACCTGAGGGGTCAGACTGCAATGGGAAGCGGTATTGACGATGAGTGCTTTTTTCCCTTTTAACTCACTCATGTCGTAGGTCTTACCATTGATGTCTGTTAATTTATAATCGTAGATGGACTTTGTTGTTTGGGCGCTAGCAATGCCTGCTGCCATTACAGACAACAGAATAAAAAATACTCTCTTTTTCATAATGCTAACATTTAAAGTTCTAACTCTTAACAGAGAAGTGAGCTTCAATGTTCATTTCCATTCTCTTTTTTATCTGATGTCGATCATGGTGCCTCTTAACACAACGGGTTGCCTCATCCCGGGAAACCTGGATGGCGTGGCAGCCGCCTTGGGTTCAATGGTCAGGCTAAGCGGTCCAAATCTTTCTGAGAATGTGCATACGATGGTTTGTGAACCCAGACTCTCCTCCACAAACCGGCCTGTGATCTCAAGCGTACTCGTGTCGGTCCAGGTACAGACTGCTGCGAGTTTAATTACCGGCCGCGGGACAGAATAATTTGCGTCGATGGATTTTGACACGTTTTCCCTCGGTGGGGCCAGTAATGATGCCGAGACAGTATTTGATATTGTCCATTCACCGGATCCTGCTTTTATGGATTCAACACTGTTGTCCCTCTTTAAAGCGAAGGTGCAGGCTCCGTTATCAAATGCAAAATAGACGGATTGGATGTCGTAATCGTTCTCTGACAGAGCAAACTCCTTTCCTGAGATCCTGGATTCAAGATCAGGATTCATTGTTTGAGTATCTTCCACCGGAATACGCAGGGCTTTTGTTCTGCTACTTATCTCATTACTGGCACCAGGATTTGAGGCCAGAGCCTTATCAGATTGAATGGCCGGAACCAGATAATCGTGCATTAGATTTAATTCCTTCTGTGTATCCCGTGCATTTGCCGTGAATACAACGATGGCATCCTTATCGGGAAACAGGACCACAAACTGGCCTGCCATTCCGTCTACCCTGACTGAATTATTCCGTCCACGCCACATTTGGTAGGCATATCCCTGTGCCCAGTCACTTTTATCGTCTGCCTCTTCGACCGTCTTGATCTTGAACGAAGTGGCCTCCTCTACCCAGGCTTTCGGGATCAGCTGTTGTTCGTTCCAAACACCGTTATTCATTAACAGTTGCCCGAACTTTGCCAGGTCTTCTGTACGAAGCCTGAGTCCGATCATGCCTAAATTGATTCCCTGTGGGTTCAGGTCCCAGTCTATTCCCCGGATACCCAGGGGCTTAAAAAGCCTTGGCATCAGGTAATCGAAAACCGTTTCTCCGGTCACCTGCTGTACAATGGCAGAAAGCATGAAGGTTGCCATATTGTTATACTTGAATACAGTTCCCGGTTGATGAACCGGGTCCGTCTCCAGAAAGGTGGTGATCCAGTCTCCGTCGTTTCCAAAGGATCTTGGCTCGGGATCCTGCCCGGCCGACATGGTTAACAGGTCCTTCACTGTCATCTCTTTCATGTATGTGCTCATTGAATCGGGCAGTGAGTAAGGAAAGAAAGAGACGACCCTGTCCGTTACCCTCAGCCTGTTTTCGTTTACGGCAAGTCCAACCGCTGTGGCTGTAAAGGTCTTACTGGCTGAATACAGAAGATGCTTGTATTCCGGCCCGTAGGGTTCCCACCAGCCTTCGGCGATTACCTTGCCGTGACGAATAAATATGAAACTATGCAATTCCACATCAATGGTATCGGCTGCATTCAGAAAATCAAGTATTCCTGATGACGAAACTCCTTCGGCTTCAGGATTACTTCTTGGCAGTTTACAGATGTTTTGACCATTCAGGTCAGTGCCCATGGCAGCAATTACAGCAATGGCCATAATCGCCAGGGAAAAGTGTTTTTTAAGGATCATAGGTAAGATATTAGTTCACTGTCCGTGCGTTTGACAATCATTCTCCATAAATATATGGATATCTTCATTGGTTTCAAACCAAACTTAACAACGCACAGAAAGGAATAAAGCTGGATCGACCGCGGAATGCGGTGATCAGAGTTGTGCCGTGAAATGAAGTTCCTCCACACCGGCCACTACGGCCAGGTTTTCAAGCAGGTCACTATCCATGCGACCACGTACATGCACCAGCGCATTATCATCACCACCCACTACGACAACCAGGTCTGTGAGCTTGCCGTTCTTCTCCCTTCCTGCGATGATGACATCCTCGTCTTCATCATGCACTTCCAACATTACGCGGTAATCATTCTGCAGGTTGGACAGGTTGATCTCGTTGTAAAAGTTCACACCGGGATACCCTTCCGGTTCGTCGATGGTCAGTACTGAAACAGACCGCAATGACCGGAGCAATGCCCGCTCTTCCCGGTCAAGGTCAGCAATAGAACCGGCCAGCTTCATAACAAATCCGGGAATTTTCAGGGCAACAACGCCCTTCTCGCCTTTATACTGGTAGTATAGTCTGTTAAATCCTGCAGGTTGTGCAGCGAGAGTGATGCCTATCGTCAGTATTACAGAGGAGATAATGAGCTTTTTCATGATGTTCGCCTTAGGGATTCTTCTAGTATGACGAACAATCCATGATGTTGTTACAGGTGTCAGCTTATATTTTCGAACCTTCCTGGAGCGTTGCCAGGGTATCTTTTATTTTATTGTAACCGGCCCTCTGAAGAGGAGAACGATCAAACAGCTCGCTGTACTTTTCAGATGTGAGTTCCTGCCAGTTTTTCCGTGACATTTCCAACACCTCATTCTTCGGATTGAACCCGGGCTCCAGGTGGTTCAGTGCGTTCCTGTTCCAGGGACATACATCCTGACAGATGTCACAGCCGAATACCCTGTTTGAAAGCTTCCCCTTTATATCTGAAGAGATCTCTTCCCTGTTTTCGATAGTCTGGTAGGAGATACAACGTTCCGAATGAATGGTACGGTTATCCAGTATGGCCTCTGTGGGACAGGCTTCAATGCAACGGGTACAACTTCCGCAGAAATCACTTTCCGGTACCTGGTTGTATTCCAGCTCCAGGTTCAGAATGATTTCGCCGATAAATACAAAAGATCCGGTTGAACGGGAGATCAGGTTCGAGTTCTTTCCGATCCAGCCCAGCCCGGCTCTCCTGGCCCAGGTGCGATCCAGAACGGGGGCCGAGTCCACGAAGATCCTGCCGGCGGCTCCGGGGTGCAATGTTTTGATGAAATCAAACAACAATTTCATCTTCTCCTTTAAAATATAATGATAGTCTATGCCATAGGCATATTTGGAGAGTACAGGGGCTTCCGGATCCGCCTGTTTTTTATCGGTGAAATAGTTGTAAAGCAGTGAGATAACAGTTCCGGCTCCCTCCACGAGCAGGGTAGGGTCGGTCCGCTTCTCAAAATGGTTGGCCATATATCCCATCCGGGCTTGGTACCCATTATCCAGCCACTTTTTAAGCCTATCGGCATCCTCAGTCAACGCTTCTGCCCTGGAGAATCCGGCACCGGCAAATCCCAGTTTCAGCGCCTCCTGCTTAATGGCTGATGACATCTCTTCTATGGATCTACCCGTGTTCATTATGATGAGGTACCGTTTATCGCACCAGGAACCAATCCACCAGGAACTATATCAGTCCAAGCTCCAGTTTAGCCTCCTCAGTAAGCATCGACTTGTCCCATGGCGGTTCGAAAACCAGTTCGATATTGGTCTTTTCCACTCCCTCGATCGCATTGACCGCATTCTCCACATCCATCAGCAGCATATCGATCATGGGACAGTTGGGTGCGGTCAGGGTCATTTGAATGTTGACCTCTTTCTGATCTGTGTAGTCAATCTCATAGATCAGGCCCAAGTCATATATGTTGACGGGGATTTCAGGATCATACACTGTTTTAAGTGCCTCCACAATTTTCCCCTCTATCTCTAAAAAATCCAGTGATTCGCTCATGATTCCTTATTTTGTTTCTCCCTGGCCTGGTAGGCCATTGCATAAAGCCGCATTTTCTTCACCATTGCGAGTAATCCATTGGAGCGCGTCGGGGAGAGGTTCTGACGCAATCCAATCCCGTCTATAAAGAACAGGTCATTATCCAGGATCTCCTCCGGTGTGCGGTTATTCATCAGTTTGACCAGCAGTGCCACAATGCCTTTAACAATGATGGCATCACTATCAGCATCAAAGACGAGCCTGCCATCCACCAGGTCGGCATGAAGCCAGACCTTGGATTGGCAGCCATTGATCAGGTATTCAGATGTGCGGTACCTGGGATCAATGGCAGGCAGGTCGTTCCCCAGTTCTATCAGGTAATTGTACCGGTCAAGCCAATCCTCAAATACTGAAAACTCATCTACAATATCCTGTTGTTTCTCATTAAAATCACTCATTTCCTTCTTATGAAAGCATCTTTATGGTCCTCTTTAATCCATCAACCAGGGCATCTGTTTCCCCCATCGTATTGTAGAACACCATAGAGGCCCTGATTGTTCCATTAATTCCAAAGTGATCCATGACCGGCTGGGTGCAGTGTGTACCGGTGCGGACGGCAATTCCCATTTTATCGAGAATCATACCAACGTCATAGGGATGAATGTTCTCCGGCAGAAATGAGAAGACCGAAATACGCCGGGATGCGTTCCCGTAGTTCCTCAATCCGTCGATCCCCCTCAGTTTTTCAAGTGTATAGCCGGTCAGCTCTTCTTCATAACGGCGTATCGATTCAAATCCTATGGAGGTCACATAATCAAGTGCGGCAGAAAGGCCGATTGCCCCGGTATAGTTTGTGGTACCGGCTTCAAATTTAAACGGAAGGGTGTTGTATGAGGTCTCCTCAAACGTCACCTGATCCACCATATCACCACCACCCTGGTAGGGAGGAAGTTCCTCCAGGATAGACTCCCTGCCATAGAGAACTCCCGAACCGTTGGGACCGAAGATCTTATGGGCTGAAAAGACATAGAAGTCACAATCCAGTTCCCTGACATCCACTGCACCATGTTGTACCATCTGGGCCCCGTCCAGCAGTACAGGAACTCCCCTTGCATGTGCTTTCCGAATCACCTCCTTTACCGGGTTAATGGTCCCCAGTGAGTTGGAGGCATGGGTAAGTGCCACGATCCTGGTTTTGCCGGTAAGTAGTGTATCCAGTTTCTCCATGATCAGCTCGCCATCGTCATTAAAGGGAATCACCTTCAGGTAGGCCCCTTTTCGATCACACAGCATTTGCCAGGGTACTATATTGGAGTGGTGCTCCATCTCTGAGATCAGGACCTCATCCCCGGCTGACACATATTTTTCTCCAAAAGAAAAGGCAACAGCATTGATTGATCCTGTGGCTCCGCTGGTAAAGATGATCTCACTGGTGGAGGCGGCATTCAGAAACGACCGGACATTCTCCCTGGCAGCCTCATACCGATCGGTCATCTGTTCACTCAGGTAATGGAGGCCGCGGTGAACGGAGCTGTTACTGCTCTCGAGCAGTTTACGCATCGTGTCGATCACTACCCTTGGCTTCTGTGTGGTAGCCCCGTTATCGAGATATATCAGGGGCTTATTGTAGACCTGTTGATCCAGTAAGGGAAAATCGCTCCTGATCTGTTTAACGTTGAGGCCCATGATAGCTATTTTAATCCTCGCAGCGCATGGCACAGTTGTTACACCTGGAAAGTTCGCCGCGAAGCCGTTTGGCAACCAGTTCTGTAATTCTCTCCTGCAGCGAGTGTTGCTTGATTTTTGAGACCACATCCCAGGTAAAGGCATCCATCAGCATGAGCCGGCTATCCGCTTTTGGGATCCCACGGGATTGCAGGTAAAAAAGGGCATCCTCATCAAGCTGACCGACTGTTGCCCCGTGGCTGCATTTCACATCGTCGGCATAGATCTCCAGGCGTGGTTTGGACTGAATTCTGGCTGTATCTGTAAGCAGTATGTTATTGTTGGTCTGGAACGCTTCCGTCTTCTGGGCATCGCGATGTACATGGATCATTCCGCTGAAGGCTCCGGTTGAGGAGTCATCCAGTACTCCTTTATAAAACTGGTTGCTTGTACAGTGTGGTTTACTGTGGTCAATGATTGTATAATTATCGACATGCTGCATCTTATCTGTAAGAAAAAGCCCCAGCGCATAGGTTTCGGATCCCTCTCCCTTCATATTGATCCTGAGGTTGTTCCTTACGATTCCTCCATGCAGTGTAATGGTTCCATGCTGCAGGTGTGAGTCTCTTTCCTGGCTGATCCAGGTATTGGTCACCTGGCAGGAGTTGTTATGTTCATTCTGCAGCCTCAACAGGTCCAGATTGGCATTTTCACCCGTAAAGACCTCAGTTACGGAATTGGTAAGGAACATTTGTGAAGAGAGGGTGTGATCACAGATGATCACTTCGGCTTCGGTACTGTCCTCCAGTACGATCAGGTTCCTGTGCTGTACCATCTGGCTCTTATCAGAGAGCAGCAGGTTGATAATCTGTACCGGTTTGTCCAGATGGGTCCCTTTCGGGACATATAGAAAAATGCCATCCCTTGAAAACGCAGTATTGAGTGCTACAAAGGGTTCATTTTCGTTGGATGCATTTCTACCCAGGTGCCTCTCCACCAAATCCGGATACTGATGCATGGCTTCCATCAGGCTGCCATAAATAACTCCGTTATCCATCAGTGTAAGCGGTTCAGTACCGGGATGATAATAAAATCCGTTCAGCACCGTCAGTACAATGGAATCGAGCTGTGGAACGTCGCACCGGAACAGGTCGTCACCATCGAAAAATATTTGCCTGGGTTTGAATTCAAAGTTGAGTTCTCCGTCGAAAACAGGTTCCAGGTGCGTATATTTATACCGTTCCTCTTTCCGCTCGGGAAAACCCGCCTGCCTGAATGCAGCAATAGCTAATTCACGCTGCTTCTTCAGGAAGGGGGGATCATCCCTGCCGATCTGCTCCCTGTTGTTTTGATAGAGCTCCAGGTATTTATCAAGCGTTTGCATCCACCTCCTGTTTAATCCAGTCGTAACCATGTTCCTCAAGCTCTTTGGCAAGGGATTTATCGCCAGATTTGACAATTCGCCCCTTGTACAGAACATGAACAACATCAGGAATAATATATTCAAGTAACCGCTGGTAGTGTGTGATGATGATCGTGGCGTTTTCGGGTGACCGGAGTTTATTAACCCCCTTTGATACGATGCGCAAAGCATCAATGTCCAGGCCTGAGTCGGTCTCATCCAGAATGGCAAGCCTGGGTTCAAGGAGTGCCATCTGGAAGATCTCATTTTTCTTTTTTTCCCCCCCTGAGAATCCTTCGTTCACAGAACGATTGGTCAGGTCGGAGTCGATCTCAACTATGTTTTTCTTCTCCCTCATCAGTTTCAGGAAATCCCCTGCCGACATGGGTTCCTGATTCCTGTATTTCCGTATGGAGTTGATGGAGGTGCGAAGGAAATTGACCATACTTACGCCCGGGATCTCTACAGGATACTGAAAACCAAGGAAAATGCCCTCACGCGCCCTGTCCTCCGGAGAGAGCTCTGTCAGATCCTTTCCTTCGTAAAACATCTTTCCGCTGGTAATCTGTATATAATCCTGTCCGGCCAGTGCCGAAGCCAGTGTACTCTTACCAGAGCCATTGGGCCCCATTATGGCATGAACTTCACCGGTTTTAACCGACAGGTTGATCCCTTTGAGGATCTCCTTTCCATCAATACTAACTCTTAAGTCCTTTATTTGTAGCATATAATTATTCATCTTTTCTTTAATAGGTTAACCGGGAACTGTTCTCCGGATCCAAGGCAGGTGCTAGCCTACACTCCCCTCAAGGGTGATGGCCAGCAATTTTTGGGCCTCTACCGCAAATTCCATGGGAAGCTTATTCAGCACCTCTTTGGCATAGCCGTTTACGATCAGGCTGATTGCATTTTCCGTATCGATCCCGCGCTGGTTGCAGTAAAAGATCTGGTCCTCACCGATCTTGGAAGTGGTTGCCTCATGTTCCACAATTGCGCTGGAATTATCCACCTCCAGGTAGGGGAAGGTATGTGCCCCGCATTTGTCGCCCAGCAGCAGGCTGTCACACTGGGAATAGTTCCTTGCGCCTGTAGCCCCCTTCAATACTTTTACAAGTCCCCGGTAAGAGTTCTCGCTCCTCCCTGCACTGATCCCTTTGGAGATAACGGTGGAACGGGTGTTTTTACCAATGTGTGTCATCTTGGTACCGGTGTCTGCCTGCTGGTAATTATTGGTTACCGCCACAGAATAGAATTCACCTATAGAGTTGTTTCCCCTTAAAATACAACTGGGGTATTTCCATGTAATGGCAGAACCTGTTTCCACCTGGGTCCATGAGATCTTGGAATTGTCTCCCTTGCACATACCCCTCTTGGTAACAAAGTTGTATACGCCACCCTTTCCATTCTTATCGCCCGGGTACCAGTTCTGTACGGTGGAGTATTTCACTTCGGCATTCTCCATGGCTACTATCTCAACGATGGCAGCATGCAGCTGGTTCTCGTCACGCATGGGAGCGGTACACCCCTCCAGGTAGCTGACATATGCGTCGTCTTCGGCAACAATCAGCGTGCGTTCAAACTGACCGGTATTGGCTGTATTGATCCGAAAGTAGGTGGAGAGTTCCATGGGACAACGAACCCCTTTGGGGATATAACAAAATGAGCCGTCACTGAAAACGGCAGTATTAAGGGTGGCAAAATAGTTATCGGTATAGGGAACCACTGAGCCCATATATTTCTTTACCAGATCGGGATGGTTTTTGACAGCTTCACTGAATGAACAGAAGATGATCCCTTTGTCTGCCAGTGTCTCCTGGAATGTGGTTTTAACGGAGATGCTGTCCATAACTGCATCCACGGCCACACCGGCCAGCTGCTTTTGTTCCTCAAGCGGGATCCCGAGTTTGTTAAATGTATCGAGTAATTCCGGGTCCACTTCATCCATGCTCGTATATTTAGCGCTCCGTCTGGGTGCTGCGTAATAGATAATATCCTGGTAATTAATTTCAGGGATACGCAGGTGTGCCCATTTGGGCATCTTCATGGTCTGCCAGTGCCGGTAAGACTTCAACCTCAATTCAGTAAGCCACTCCGGCTCCTCTTTTTTGGTAGAAATGATCCTGATCACCTCCTCACTTAAACCTTTGGGGATGGTATCGGTATCAATAACAGTTTGAAATCCAAACTTATAATCGCTACCCGTTACATCACTTAATATCTTCTCCTGATCTGTCACAGTTCCTCCTGTTTTGGGTAAATGATCGCCTTTCTATGTTATAGCAGCTCTAATTATAAATAAGATTAATTTAAAATAGAGTCCAAATATACAAAAACTTGTGCTTACATTTGTATTACAACAGTCCAATCAAATTGTTCGTCAAATTAAGTGCTTTTATGACCTCAAAAAAGATCCGTACCATCGAAGAAATGGGTGAATTCGGACTCATTGATCATCTCACTTCGGATTTTTCTGACAAACAGGCCAGCACCATGTTGGGAGTTGGGGATGATGCCGCTGTTATAGATCACGGGACCTATATGCAGGTGGTGACAACGGACCTGCTGCTTGAAGGAGTTCATTTCGACCTTGTATATACACCGCTGAAGCATCTGGGCTACAAATCTGTTGTGGTGAATCTTTCGGACGTCTATGCCATGAATGCGGCTCCACGGCAGATCACTCTCTCCATTGGTGTATCCGGAAAGTTTACAGTGGAGGCACTGGATGAGTTTTACAGTGGTGTGAAACTGGCATGCGACCGGTTCAATGTGGATCTGGTAGGGGGCGATACTACCGGTTCCATGACGGGACTCGTTATTTCAGTAACCGCAATAGGAACGGCGCTTAAAGAGGAGCTGACCTATCGCAGGGCGGCAAAAAACAACCAGCTGATCTGTGTCACTGGTGATCTTGGTGCAGCCTATATGGGACTCAGGGTTCTGGAAAGGGAGAAGCAGCTTCATACCGAAGATCCCGGGTTCCAGCCGGAGCTTTCCGGTTATAATTATATACTGGAGCGTTATCTGAAGCCCGAACCCAGGGTGGATGTGCTTCTGGCACTGAAGGAAGCAGGCATTACTCCGGGTGCAATGATCGATATATCGGATGGACTCTCTTCCGAACTGTTACATATCTGTAAAGCTTCCGGTTGCGGTTGCCAGGTTTACGATGATCGCATACCTGTGGCAGAGGAGACCAAAGAGGCTGCTGCAGAGTTCAACCTGGAACCATTGGTGGCTGCCCTGCACGGGGGAGAGGATTACGAATTGCTTTTTACGGTGCCCCTGTCAGCTCATGATAAGGTATCAGCGATCAAGGGTGTGACTATAATTGGTAATATCACCGACAGGAAAGGATCAACTCTCCTGGTTGGCAACGATGGGAATGCCATCCAGCTGCAGGCGCAGGGTTGGGATGCCCTGTCAGGAGAATCTTAAAAGCTAGGATTCTTTTCCGTCGAAATATCCCCTGATGATCCCCCTTTTTGAAGCACGTATAAAGAGGATAATTTCGTCCCTCTCCTTTGAGGCAGGCAGATTGGCTTCTACAAAGTCCATCGCATCCGAAATATTCAGCCCACGCTGATATATCATACGGTAGACATCCTGTATGGCATAGATGGTTTCATTGGTAAAACCCCTGCGGCGCAGGCCAATGGAGTTGATCCCCGTAAAAGATATGGGATCCCTGCCGGCCAGGGCAAAGGGAGGCACGTCCTTGCTTGCCTTGCTGCCGCCCTGGATCATTACATGGGCTCCAATGCGGACAAACTGGTGGACCAGGCTTCCCGGGCTGATGATAGCCCAGTTATCCACATGTACTTCACCTGCCAGTCCGGCGTAGCTTCCCATGATCACCCGGTCCTGCAGCACGCAGTCGTGGGCTATATGCACATAGGACATGATCAGGCAATCTTTACCCACCACTGTGCGTTCATTGGCTTTAGTGCCTTTGTTAATGGTTACATATTCCCGTATAATGGTGTTGTCACCCACCTCCGCGGTGGTGATCTCACCCTGGAACTTCAGGTCCTGAGGATCACCTGAGATGACCGCCCCCGGAAATACCTGGACATTTTTCCCGATCCTTGCACCGTTCATAATGACGGTGTTGGGTCCGATCCAACTTCCCGAACCGATCTCCACATCCTCATATATGGTGGCAAATGCTTCAACTTTAACATCATCAGCGATTTTTGCTCCGGGATGAATATTTGCCTGTTTGCTAATCATGATCTTTTGTTTTTACAATCTGTGCCATCAATTCACCCTCCATTACCAGCTGTGTCCCGACAAAAATTTCGGCGAACATCAGGGCAATTCCACGCCTTATGGGCTCCAGCAGATCCATCTTCAGGATCAGTGTGTCGCCCGGAACAACCTTTCTTTTAAACTTCACCTTATCGATCTTCAGGAAATAGGTCGAGTAGTTTTCAGGATCGGGTACAGTTCCCAGAACCAGGATGCCTCCTACCTGCGCTGCGGCTTCGATAAGCAGCACACCGGGCATCACGGGCTCATCAGGAAAATGCCCCGTAAAAAAGGGTTCATTTGTAGTGACATTCTTGATGCCCACTACCGATCTCTGGTCCAGTTTGATCACTTTATCAACCATCAGGAAAGGATAGCGGTGAGGCAGTCTTCTCTTCACCTCATTGATATCGATAAGGGGTTCCAGGTTTGGGTTATATACAGGCACCTTCTTTTGTAGTGCTGCTTTCTTCATCACCTGCCTGAGTGCCCTGGCAAATTCATTGTTGCTCTGGTGACCCGGACGGGTTGCAATAATTTTGGCTTTGAACCATCTTCCCACCAGTGCCAGGTCACCAACCAGGTCCAGCAGTTTATGCCTGGCAGGCTCATTGGGGAAACGAAGGTCCACATTGTTGAGGATCCCTTCGGGTTGAACACTTACATGCGGCTTGTTAAACAGGTCGGCCAGCCTGTCCAGCTCCTCCTGCTCCATCTTCCGGTCCACAATCACGATGGCATTGTCCACATCCCCACCCTTGATCAGGTTATTTTTGACCAGGTACTCCAGTTCATGCAGGAATACGAAGGTCCGGCAGGGAGCGATCTCATCCTTAAAATTTTCCAGCTCCTCGAGGGAGGCGTACTGGTTGCCCAGCACGTGGGAGTTATAATCGATGAGTACATTGATACTCTGAATTTTATCCGGATAGGCAATGATATGGATCCCATTCTTCTCATCGTAATACTCTACTTTCTCCTTCAGGATAAAATATTTTCGATCGGTCTGCTGGTCCACCGCTCCGGTCTTATATATGGCTTCCGCATACTCCCGTGCGCTGCCATCCAGTATGGGGGCTTCAGGCCCGTCCACTTCCACCAGTACATTGTCGATACCCATTCCTACAAATGAGGCAAGCACATGTTCTATGGTAGAGACGCGGGCACCGTTCTCTTCCAGCACGGTTCCTCTCGAGGTTTCCACCACATTCTCGGCCAGGGCATTGATGATGGGTTGTCCGGGAAGGTCGATGCGCTTAAAGATATAGCCGTGACTGTCCGGAGCCGGGTGAAAGGTCATATTGACCTCTACTCCTGTATGCAGTCCCTTGCCCTTGAAGGAGATGGGTGCTTTTAAAGTCCTCTGTTTTTCCGCCATAAATCGGTGCAAATATATAAAATAAAGACGAACAGAATTTAACTTACTGTGATAGCCCCTCTACTTTACGTTCCAGGTTGTTGATTTGTTCCTTTATTTTAGGCAGGTTCCTGAATAACAGATAACTGCGCTGGTAGGGCCCGAATTCAAATGCAGGTGATCCCTGGATTACGATCCCCTCCTCTTTGATGTCCTTGGTGATCCCGGATTGTGCGGCAATTTTGACGCCACTGGCAATTTTGATGTGCCCGATCAGCCCTACCTGTCCCCCGAACATACAATTCCTTCCTACCTTGGTAGAACCGGAAATGCCACTCTGGGCAGCGATTACCGTATTCTCACCCACATCCACATTGTGTGCAATCATAATCAGGTTATCCAGCTTCACTCCTTTACGGAGAATGGTGGCACCCATCGTGGCACGGTCCACAGTGGTGTTGGCACCCACCTCCACGTGGTCCTCGATGATAACCTTACCCACCTGTGGGATCTTCTCGTAATTGTTTTCCTGGTTGGGAGCGAATCCGAATCCGTCTGCACCAATAACTGCCCCGGCATGGATCACACAGTAGGCCCCGATCTCGCAACCTTCATATACCTTGACCCCGGGATGAAGGATGGTTCCCTCTCCGATCTTCACATGATCGCCTACATAGACCTGAGGGTAGAGTTGTACACCGTCACCAATGGATGCATTTGCTGAGACCACTGCGAATTCGCCTATATAGACCTCTTTTCCCAGGGATGCTGAATCTGCAATGGCTGCCTGCACGCTGATCCCGCTTTTCCTGGGTTTGCTCTCCTCGTAAAGTCTTAGGAGCGATGCAAAGGATTCATAGGCATCTTCAACCCTTACCAGTGTGGAACTGATCTTTTTTTGGGGTTTAAAATCAGCATTCACGATCACAATGGAAGATTGGGTTTCGTAGATGTACTTTTCGTATTTTGGATTGGCAAGGAAAGAGAGCGTTCCGGTTCTCCCCTCCTCAATTTTGGAGATATCGCTAACCGAAGCATTGGGATCACCCTCTACCGATCCTTTCAGGAATTCAGCAATTACAGCTGCAGTGAAATTCATTCAGGTTGATTTTAATGGGATAATATTTATGCATTGTCTAAAATGAAACGGGGGTAGCATAGGAAATATTTGCGCACTGTCTTGGAAAGTACTGAAATGTTCAGAATATCTGATGCCTCTGCTATATCGCGGGTATTTCCTTTTTTATCCATAATGGTAATGCGGTCGTCCATATCAGTGTATGCGAAGTTGCTGACACTCTCAGAGACCACCAGGTATTGAGCTTCCCTGGCAGAAATGGAGAGCTTCACAGCTACCCTGTTCCTGATTTCAGCCACCCGCTTCTTCCCGAAGGACTGGTTGTTTAATTCTACAAAAAACAGTTTACGGTTAACCACCCCGTTTGCTAACATAGACAAAACTCGGTCAGAAATGTTGCACCATACTTTGGCTGAGGCAAGGATGTCATCATCATCCAGCAGTGCAAACTGTTCCAGGGAGACCTGGCTGTGCTCGTGCAGGAAGTGGGCCAGGGCAGGTGTGGCAAAAAGTTCCTCTCCACCGGATGTAAGTGCCTTTGCCCTTTTCAGCATCATAACGAGAAGTTGTTCGGAGGCAACTACCGTCCGGTGAAGATAGACCTGCCAGTACATCAGTCTCCTGGCTATGAGAAATTTCTCAATGGAGTAAATTCCTTTTTCTTCCACAACAAGTTGATCGTTCAATACATTCAGCATCTTGATAATTCTGTCGGAACTGATCACCCCCTCGGTGACACCGGTAAAAAAACTGTCCCGTTTCAGGTAATCCAGCCGGTCCATGTCGAGCTGACTGGAGACCAGTTGGTGAAGGAATTTTTTGTGGTAGTTGTTTGTGAAAATATCGATGGCCATGGAGAGTTTTCCACTGAATTCCTGGTTGAGTTGTTCCATCAGCATCAGGCTGATCTCTTCGTGGGAAATACTACTGATCAGGCTATGTTCCAGGGAGTGCGAGAAAGGTCCATGCCCGATATCATGCAACAGGATGGCAATGGTGACTGCTGTAGCTTCCTCGTCAGTAATGGCATGGCCTTTGGATCTGATCACCTCAATGGCCAGTCCCATCAGGTGCATGGCTCCCACGGCATGCTGGAAACGGGTGTGGTTGGCCCCCGGATAAACAAAATGGGTAAGCCCGAGTTGCCTGATTCTCCTGAGACGTTGAAAGAGGGGATGTTCTATCAGGTCAAACAGGATATCATATGGAATTTTTATAAATCCATGAACGGGATCATTGATGATTTTCAGCTTGTTAGTGGAAGGATTTATCCCCATCTGGGTTCTTTGTGGCACAAAATTATGCTTTTATTGCCATAATCGGGTTTATATCAGCTAAAAAACAATCTGATTTTTGCAAATTTCACGATTTTTAGTACTTTTGCGCTGTCGTTAGGAGGGATTTATTCTAGGGGGCTTTTGTCCCCTATTTTATTACACGAAAAATGATTACGACGGAGACCATAAAAAAACTGGTTACAGCGTGCACAGAAGGGACAGATATTTTCCTCGTGGATGTTGTTGTGAAGCCTGGAAACAGTGTGACGGTCCATGTGGACAGGGCTGAAGGGATCTCCATTGATGAGTGCGTGAAGATCAGCCGGTTCATAAATGGTTCCCTGGACCGGGAGTTGGAAGATTTCTCGCTGGAGGTTTCATCACCCGGATTGGGAGGAGCATTCAGGGTGAAACAACAGTATGAGAAAAATATAGGCCATGATATCGAGGTTCTTTATACTGATGGAATAAAGGTACATGGCAAACTGCAATCTGTTTCAGATCAGGGAATTACCCTGGTGTTGAATGGAGGTGAAAAAGAGATAGGTTTTGAAGAGATCAAAACAGCAAAAGCAATTATATCATTTAATTGATTCAATAGTGTAGCAATGGAAAATCTGAATTTGATTGAGACATTTTCCGAATTTAAGGAATTAAAGAACATCGACAGGGTTACTATGATGAGTGTCCTTGAGGATGTATTCAGGGGAATGCTTCTGAAGAAGTATGGAACCGATGAGAATTTCGACATCATTATCAATATTGATAAGGGAGATTTTGAAATATGGAGAAATCGTGAAGTTGTGGAGGATGATGATCTTGAAGATCCGGCCATTCAAATTGTTTTGTCCAAAGCCAAGGAGATAGATGATGACTACGAGGTGGGTGAAGAGGTAACAGATGAGGTTAAACTGGGAGATTTTGGAAGACGTGCTATCCTGGCCCTGCGCCAGAACCTGTCGGCACGAATCATGGAACTTGAGAAGAACCATCTTTATAACAAATACAAGGACCGTATTGGAGATGTGGTTACCGGAGAGGTATACCAGGTATGGAAAAGAGAGATCCTGATTCTTGATGATGAGGGAAATGAACTGATTTTGCCCAAGACAGAACAGATCCCATCGGATTACTTCCGGAAAGGTGACACCATCCGTGCGGTTGTGGTAAAGGTGGATATGCGAAACGCCAACCCGCTGATCATTCTTTCGAGGACTTCTCCTGTTTTCCTGGAACGGCTTTTTGAATTGGAGGTTCCTGAAATATTTGACGGATTGATAACCATCAAGAAGATAGTCAGGGTTCCCGGTGAACGGGCCAAGGTTGCTGTTGAATCGTACGATGAAAGAATTGATCCTGTAGGAGCATGTGTGGGCATGAAAGGATCGCGCATCCATGGCATAGTAAGGGAGCTGAAAAATGAAAATATTGATGTAATCAATTATACAAACAATACCCAGTTGTTTATTACCAGGGCACTAAGCCCGGCAAAGATCACCTCTATCAAACTGGATGACGAGGAGAAACGTGCAGAAGTATATCTGCAACCCAAGGAGGTCTCACTTGCCATTGGCAAAGGTGGACTGAATATCAAGCTGGCCAGCCAGCTTTCGGGATATGAAATTGATGTTTACCGTGAATCGGACGAGGACGATGAAGATGTGAACCTCGAGGAATTTGCAGATGAAATTGAAAGCTGGGTTTTGGATGAACTGAAGGCAATAGGATGCGATACTGCCAAATCTGTACTGAACCTGAGCGTGGAGGACCTGGTTAAACGAACAGACCTGGAGGAGGAGACCATTTCGGACCTGGTCAAAGTGCTTAAAGCAGAATTTGAATAGAATTATATGGCTGAAAGAAAGGCAATAAGACTTAGCAAAGCCGCCAGGGAATTTAACGTTGGGATTTCCACCATTGTTGAATTTCTTGGGAAGAAAGGGCATGCAATTGATTCCAATCCGAACAGCAAACTGGATCCGGAGCTGTATGATCTGTTAGAGGAGGAGTACAGTTCAGATCTGAACGTAAAAAAGGAATCTGAAAAACTAACCCTGAAAAACCTGCGAGAGAGACAGGAAACACTTTCTCTGGACGATGTCAAGGATGCTGCCGAGCCCGAGGAATCCGAAGAGCTTATTATTACCGACCATACTGCCAGTAATATAGATACAGCACCTCCCGTTGTTGATAAACCCGCTGACAAACCTGCTGAAGAACCTGCACCTGAGAAGGAGAAGCCACCCGTGGAGGTCCCTGCTGAAAAACCGGAGTCAGCAACAGCGAAGCAGAAAACTCAGAAGGAGGAGGAAAAGCAAGAGATTGAGAAGGAGGAACCTGCATCCGAAGAGGCAGGAAAAGCACCCAAGGTGGTTGGAAAGATCGACCTGGATTCGATGAACCAGAAGACCCGGCCGGCTAAGAAGTCCAAAGTTAAAAGTGAGGATGCCCAGAGCAGGGAAGAGGAGCAAAAAGAACAGAGTAAAAAGAGTGGGGCGGCAGAAGAGGTGAAAGCCAGGTCAGAAGTCCAGGAGCCGGAAAAGAAGGAAGAAGAAGTTACCTCTGAATCAGAACCTGATGAAGTAAAGGGAAAGAAGTTACAGGAGAAGAGTGAAGAAGAAGTTGAGGAAGTAGAGCCGGTGCTGGACGAAGAGGAAGAGGAGGAGGAGCAAAATCTGATTCCCACCCGGGTTGAGAAATTAACAGGTCCAACCGTTGTTGGCCATATTCAGCTGCCTGAAAAGAGGATACCGAAGAAGAAGCCTGTTGCATCGAGCAAAGAGGACCTTCATCTCGATCAAAAGAAAAAGAGGAAAAGGATCAAAAAGGAGTCGGGACCTGTGGATTTTGACAGGCAAAAGGGTGGCCCTGCAAAGGAGAAAGGCGGTAAGAAAAGGAAAAGAGCCGCGAGGCCGGAGGTCAATGAGGAAGATGTTCAGAAGCAGATCAAGGATACCCTGGCCAAACTGACAAGTAAGGGGGCCAAATCAAAAACCTCCAAGTACAGGCGTGAGAAACGCGATGCAGTTCAGGCCAGGTTGCAGGAGGAGAGCGATCTGCTTGAAGAGAGGCTGAATGTATTACAGGTTACTGAATTTGTGAGTGTGAATGAGCTGGCCAACATGATGGATGTGCCTCCAACCGAGGTGATCCAGACATGCATGAACCTGGGACTGTTTGTTTCCATAAACCAGCGGCTTGATGCGGAAACCATGGCACTGGTTGCTGACGAATTTGATTTCAAGGTGGAATTCGTAAGTGTGGACCTTGTGGAATCGATCCGTGATGAAGAGGATTCACCGGAAGACCTGCTTCCGAGGCCACCTATTGTGACCGTGATGGGACATGTGGACCATGGAAAAACAAAACTGCTGGATGTGGTTCGTAATGCCAATGTTGTTGCCGGAGAAGCAGGAGGGATCACACAGCATATCGGGGCCTACAGCGTGGAGCTGGATGGCGGTCGCAAGATCACATTTCTTGATACTCCGGGTCACGAAGCATTCACCGCCATGCGTGCAAGGGGTGCGCAGATAACCGATGTGGCAATCATTGTTGTTGCGGCCGATGACGGAGTGAAACCACAAACGGTTGAAGCCATCAATCATGCCGCTGCTGCAGGTGTCCCCATTGTTTTTGCCATTAATAAGATAGACCTTCCGGCAGCCAATCCTGAAAAAATCAAGGATGAGCTCGCACAGATGAACTATATGGTAGAGGACTGGGGCGGTAAATACCAGTCACAGGAGATCTCAGCCAAGGGAAATATCAACATTGAGGAGTTGCTGGAGAAAGTTTTGCTGGAGGCAGAGCTGCTGGATTTGAAAGCCAATCCCGATAAGAGTGCGCGAGGTACCGTCATTGAATCGACACTGGACAGAGGTCGCGGTAATATTGCCACTGTCCTGGTGGAATCTGGAACACTCAGGATCGGGGATGTTGTTCTTGCTGGTCAGCATTTCGGTCACGTAAAGGCCATGTTTAATGAAAGAGGCAAGAAAATTACCGAGGCAGGCCCGTCTACGCCCGCCCTGTTACTTGGATTGAACGGTGCGCCGCAGGCCGGTGAAAGTTTCAATGTAATGGAAACCGATAAGGAAGCCAAGGAGATTGCCAACAAACGCGAGCAATTACAACGTGAACAGGAACTGAGGACCACCAAACATATTACACTTGATGAGATAGGCCGACGAATTGCCATTGGAAATTTCCAGGAGCTGAATGTGATTGTGAAAGGGGATGTTGACGGTTCCATTGAGGCCCTCTCCGATTCACTGATCAAGCTGGGCACCGAAGAAATACAGGTCAATATTAAACACAAGGCAGTGGGCCAGATCTCTGAATCTGATATCCTGCTCGCTGCGGCATCCAATGCCATTGTGATCGGGTTCCAGGTAAGGCCCTCCCTGAGTGCCAGGAAACTGGCCGAGAAGGAACAGATCGACATCCGCCTTTACTCCATCATTTACGATGCCATTGAAGAGGTGCGTTCTGCCATGGAGGGTATGCTGACACCGGAGATCAAAGAGGATATTATCGGGACCCTGGAGATCCTGGATATTTTTAAGATCACAAAAGTCGGGACCATTGCAGGATGTATCGTCAGGGAAGGTAAAATCAGGCGTAATTCAAAAGTCCGGCTGATCAGGGATGGTATTGTGATCTACAGCGGGGAGCTGGGTTCGCTCAAGCGATTTAAGGATGATGCCAAAGAGGTGGTTTCCGGTCTGGAGTGCGGACTGAACATCGAGAATTTCAACGATATGAAGGTCGGGGATATGGTCGAGGCATATGAGGAGACCGAGATGAAAAAGAGCCTTTAGATCTCTTCTGGGTGTTCATATCATAGACGCACATTGGGTTAAAATATCCCGAAGAGTATTGCTATATTAGCATACCAAAACCATCGGGTATGTATGAGTATATCGAGGGGGAATTCATTGAAAAATCACCGGCACATCTTGTTGTACAGGCAGGCCACCTGGCCTTCTACATACACATTTCACTGTTTACTTACAGCCAGGTCAGCAATCTGTCGTCGGGTAAGATCTACCTCCATTTTGTAGTCCGCGAGGACGCCCAGATACTTTATGGTTTTGGTGGCCGGGAAGAGCGTGAGATCTTCCGAATGCTCATATCGGTCTCAGGGGTTGGAGCCAATACGGCCCGCCTGATCCTTTCTTCGCTTTCACCGGATGAGATAACCCAGGCCATACTGGCTGGAAATGTATCTCTTTTGCAGAGTATTAAAGGGATCGGGGCTAAATCAGCCCAGCGGATCATCATAGATCTCAAAGATAAGGTGGGGAAAGGTGCGGGAATTGACGAATTATTCTTTTCAAAGGACAATACGAGCCGAGATGAAGCGTTATCTGCATTAGTAGCACTGGGTTTTCCAAAGAAAACGGTTGAAAAGGCAGTGACCCGTATTTTATCAGAGCAGCCGGAGCTTTCTGTTGAGGAGCTAGTGAAGGCTGCCTTGAAGTTTATGTAGTGATCCACCGGTATAACCACATATTCCTGATAGTAATAGGATTCTTGCTGGCTTTAGGAGCTAATGCCCAGGATACTACTCTCCATTATCCGTTTACAGACAAGGGATCCTACCCCTTTTCATCGTCTGGCTTTGGATCGCCTCTTTATCTTCAGAATCCTTCAAATATCAAGTCGAAAGTCATCTATGACCCGGTGACTGGCAAGTATGTCTTCACTGAAACCCTGGGCGGATGGAACTACAGGACCCCGACGCATATGACAATGGATGATTATCAGGAGTATGAGCTCAGGCAACAGATCAATGACTACTGGCGTTTGAAGGCGAGTGGTTCATCGGTCGAGCAGCAACTCTCCTTCATTCCGCCTATCCAGGTTGGTGGCGAAGCATTTGATAAACTCTTCGGTTCCAATGTGATCAATATCGTTCCATCGGGCTCTGCCGAATTGATATTCGGATTTAACCTTTCCAAGCAGGATAATCCAAACATCAGTGAGCGTCTCAGAAGTGTACCTTCCTTTACATTTGATGAAAAGATCATCATGAATGTGGCAGGCTCCATCGGGGATAAGATGGCCATGGATATCAGCTACAATACGGAAGCCACTTTCGATTTTGAAAATCAGACCAAGCTGGAGTATTCAGGGAAGGAGGACGAGATTATCAAGAAAATTGAGGCGGGCAATGTCAATCTTCCACTCCCTGGGACATTGATCAGCGGGAGCCAGAGCCTGTTTGGCCTGAAGACGGAGCTTCAGTTCGGGAAACTGACCATGACCAGTATATTCTCGCAGCAGCGGGGCGAATCATCGGTGATCAATGTGCAGGGAGGATCACAGCTTAGCCAGTACTCTGTAACTGTTGATGATTACGATGCCAACAAACACTTCTTCCTCTCGGAATATTTCAGGGATAATTATAACAGGGCACTCTCACGCCTGCCGGTGATTACTTCAGATGTGGCTATCACCCGTATCGAGGTATGGGTAACCAATAAAACAACCAATTTCGAACAATCCAGGAACATTGTGGCTGTGAACGACCTGGCTGAACCAAATCCTATGTTTTACAACCGGGATCCGGGTCAGACAGGTGATTACCCGAGGAACGAACTGAACAATGCATACAATGAACTTACCACGACACATACATCCATCAGGGATATCAAGAATGTTACAAGTGAACTGGAGGGCGCAGGCCTTGTCCTGGGAACCGATTATGAGAAAATTGAAAATGCCAGGCTTCTTTCCGAACGGGAATATACTTTTAATGATAAGCTGGGATATATTTCGCTGAATACTGCCCTGAACACAGATGAGATCCTTGCTGTAGCCTATGAGTACACATACAGGGGCCAGACCTTCCAGGTAGGTGAACTCTCTCAGTCCAGCGGGATCAGCGCTCCCTCTGCACTTGTGATGAAACTGTTGAAGCCAACAAATTTTACCCCGAGGAGCTACACCTGGGACCTGATGATGAAAAACGTTTATGCGCTTGGTGCCTATCAGGTGAACGGCGACGATTTTACTCTGGATGTGCTCTACCGTGATGACAAGACCGGGAATGCTGTGAATTATCTGCCCGAGGGGAACCTGAACAAGACCATACTGATCAGGTTACTCAACCTTGATAATATGAACTCCCAGAGGGACCCCTACCCGGATGGTATTTTCGACTACATAGAAGGGGTCACCTTCAATTCCTCCAACGGCAGGGTCTTTTTCCCCCTGCTGGAGCCGTTCGGGTCAGATCTTGCTAAGATCCTTAATGACAGTCTGTCTGCTGAAGAAGCCGCAGCCGCCATTGACAAGTACGTGTTCCAGGAGCTTTATGATTCCACCAAGACCAAGGCACAGCAGATTGCAGAGAAAAATAAGTTCCTGATCGAGGGGGAATACTCCTCTTCCAGCAGTTCGGAGATCATGTTGAATGCCATGAATGTGCCCCAGGGGTCAGTAAAAGTGACCGCCGGAGGGCGGGAGCTGACAGAAGGGACCGACTATACGGTCGACTACATGCTCGGTAGGGTCACGATCATCAACCAGGGGATCCTTGAATCGGGAACTCCAATACGTATCTCCCTGGAAAATCAGTCCTTGTTCAATTTCCAGACCAAGACCCTGGTGGGAACACATCTCGACTACAGGATCTCGGATAAATTTAGCCTTGGGGCCACTGCCCTGCACCTCACCGAAAGACCGCTGACCCAGAAGGTGAATGTTGGTGATGAACCTATTTCCAATACCATATGGGGACTGAACGGGAACTACAGTACCGAATCGCAACTGATCACCACACTGGTTGACAAACTCCCGTTCCTGGAGACTAAGGCTCCCTCCTCTCTGACAGTAGTGGGAGAATTTGCGCAACTGATCCCGGGACACTCGCGTGCTATCGAGAAAGTGGGGAACGCCTACATTGATGACTTTGAAGGAAGTGAAACATCCATCGACCTGAAGCAGTTTTCATCCTGGAAACTGGCCAGTACACCAAAAGGGTTTTTCCCCGAAGCTGATCTTAACAATAACAGGGCCTACGGGTACAACCGTGCAAGACTGGCATGGTACCATATCGATCCGCTGTTCGTAAATCCTGATTCTCGCACGCCCGATTATATCAAGCAGAATCCGGATTATATGTCCAGTGCTTATGTTTATGAGGTCTATGAACAGGGTATCTTTCCCAATAAGGAGAACCCGAACGGGATACCCACCAGGATCTCTGTTCTGAACCTGGCCTACTATCCTGAGGAGCGGGGCCCCTATAATTATGATTACGAGAGAATCGATCAGGATGGTAAATTGCTTGAGCCTGAAAAACGCTGGGGGGGGGTCATGAGAGAGATCTATTCAAGTGATTTTGAACAGGCCAATGTTGAATTCATCGAATTCTGGATGATGGATCCCTTTGTCGAGATGCCTGATAACAGCGGTGGAGAGCTCTATTTTAACCTGGGCAATATTTCCGAGGATGTTCTGAAGGACTCCAGGAAAGTCTTCGAAAACGGGTTGCCTACAACGGAGGTTGTCGAGAAAGTGGATACCACCGTATGGGGCCGTGTTCCCCTTACCCAGTCGCTGGTCCCGGGTTTCAGTGCAGGTGACGAAACCAGGAAGTACCAGGATGTGGGTCTGGATGGCCTCTCTTCACTCTATTCCAACGATGAGGTGAACTTCTTTTCCAGGAAGCCGGGCGATTACCTGAATGAGATTGATTCGCTTTACAATATCGGGCAGTTGAGCGCAGAAGCAAGAGATGCCATATTCGAAGACCCTTCATCGGACGATTACAGTTATTACAGAAGCTCGATCTATGATGCAGAACGGCTCGATATCCTGAGCCGTTACAAGAAGTACAACAGCCACGAGGGGAACTCACCCAGTGACCTGGACAACCAGGAGTCTTATCCCACCTCCGGGACCTCTCTCCCCGACATAGAGGATATCAACCGCGATAATACGCTCAGTGAGGGAGAGAGTTATTATGCTTACCGGGTGGACATCAATAAGAACGACCTGGAGGTAGGGAGGAACAATATTGTGGATAAGGTGGTCGACAAAGTCACATATGAGAATGGGGAAAAGGCCGATGTCACCTGGTACCAGTTCAGGATCCCCATTTACAATTATGATGATGTTGTCGGAGATATCGCCGATTTTAAGACCATACGCTTCATGAGGATGTTCCTGACCGGGTTTAAGGATACTACTTTCCTGCGGTTTGCGAGGCTCGACCTGGTCCGCGGAGAGTGGCGACGTTACCAGCTTCCACTTACACAGGGTGGTGAAGACTGGACAGGTGTTGAACCTCCGTTGGGGGCCCTGGCTATCTCTGCAGTTAATATTGAAGAGAATGCAGGCAAAGTTCCTGTAAATTATGTACTGCCCCCTGGATTTACGCGACAGATCGATCCCATGCAACCCCAGCTAAGACAGCTCAACGAACAGTCTATCGTCTTGAAAGTGAATGAACTGGCCGACGGAGATGCAAGGGCTGCCTATAAGAATATGGAGCTTGACATGAGACAGTATAAGAAAATCCGTATGGAGGCACATGCTGAGGCTATTCCGGGGGAGGTACTGGAGAATAATGAACTGGTAGCCTTTATCAGGTTGGGTACCGATTATAAGAACAACTACTACGAATATGAAATTCCGATGGAACTAACCCCTCCCGGGAGGTATAATAACGATAGTGATAGAGACCGGTTGATCGTATGGCCTGATGGTAACCGGTTTGAGGTGGAGCTGGATCAGTTTAAAGAGATAAAACAGGCCAGGAACAGGGCCATGAGCGATCCCGAAAGCGATGTGACCGTCAACTCAGTATATTCTTTGATAGATGATAAGGGTAACCGTATCTCAGTCAGGGGAAATCCCAATATGAGCAGCATCCGGACCATTATGATAGGGGTACGTAACCCCAAGGCAGGAGATAATCCATACGGTCAGGATGACGGGCTGCCAAAATCGGGTGAGATCTGGCTCAATGAGCTGCGTTTGACCGATTTCAATGAAAAAGGGGGATGGGCAGCCACCGGAAGGGCTACCCTTAAACTGGCTGATTTTGGGAATGTCACCATTGCCGGTAACACCAGTCAGCCTGGCTTTGGAAGTATTGAACAGAAAGTACAGGAGCGGCAACGGGAGCAGATTATACAATACGATATCTCCTCCAATCTGCAGATGGGAAAATTCTTCAAGCAGGAGAGCGGGGTTAATATTCCGGTCTTTGCGAGTTACTCAAAAGCCATTGTCAATCCTGAATATAATCCATTGGATCCGGATATCCCGTTGAAAGAAGCTATTGATGAAGCGGCGACAAAAGCAGAGCGTGATTCCATTATCCGGAATGCCAGGGATCTGGTGGAAAGAAAAGCTTTTGCAGTCACCAATGTGAGGATGAATAAGGCAGGAACCAAAAAGGGATTCTACAGTCTTTCAAACTGGTCCACCAGTTTCTCCATGAACGAAATGGTGAGCCGTAATCCCAATCTTAACTATTACAATACCAGAAAGGTAAGGGGTAATGTCAGTTATAATTTCAATACCAGGCCAAAGAATGTACAGCCCTTCAAGTCGGTCAAATGGATGAATTCGGAGTGGCTTCGTCTGATCAAGGATTTTAATTTCAACTATACACCATCCAGGGTCTCATTCCGGACCGATATGGATCGCTACTACATGGAGAAGGAGGTCCGGAACATCAACAATCCGGATTATTATGTGGAGCCCACATTTAAAAAGGATTTCTACTGGAACCGCTTTTTTGACCTTAAATTTGATATAACCCGAAACCTGAGGTTTGACTTTTCATCAACCCATAATGCCAGGATCGATGAACCGGAGGGAAGATGGAATCATGATTATGAGTGGAGTGCACTTCGGGACACCATATTGAATTTTGGGCGTACCACCAGCTATTTTCAACAGTTCGATGTTTCCTATACCATCCCCATCAACAAGATACCATTGCTTGACTGGACCTCAGCTAATGCCCGTTATGGAGGAACTTACGGATGGGATGTGGGTCCCATTATCCCGGATGACCCGGTGTATGGACCCATCAATCTGGGGAATACCATCAAAAACTCCAATACGATCCAGTTGAACGGCCAGTTGAATTTCGTAAACCTCTATAATAAGGTCGGTTTTCTGAAGGATATAAACGACAAGTACCGGAATAACCGGACCAGGGCCCGGGAGACTGAATCCCGAACCAAGACCAAGGTATTTACTCAGGAGAATATTTTCCTGCGTGAAGGTCGTCCGCGCTACGTGGTACACAATCTGAGAACTGAAAACATCACTGTTGAGGTCTTCGATGAAAACAACCAGCCGGTGGAAGTATCCAAGGAGATCCTCAGCAATACCCGGATCAGCATCACATCGGAAAAAGCAATCCGAAACGCACTCATAAGGGTGACCGGTACTGTAGAAAAGGGTGAGAGCCCCCTGATTCTCATCGCAGAATCAACAGTCAGGATCCTGATGAGTGTGCGTACCCTGAACCTGACCTATTCCAGGAGCGGGGGGACCCTGCTGCCGGGCTATAATTACGGTATAGACAATTTCGGATTCGGAACACATATGACAGGTAGCCAGATGGAACCAGGTTGGGGATTTATCGCAGGGTGGCAGGACCAGAATTACGCCTATGATGCTTTTGGAAGGGGTGCACTTACAACCGATCAGAACCTGAATGAAGCCTATGCCATGAACAATACGGAGCGTTTCACTGCCAGGATGAATATTGAACCATTTAACGGACTGAAAATCGATCTGACCGCTAACCGCATGTACTCTTCCAATTTTTCTGAATATTATACTGCTAACCCGGATGGGTCGTTACCGGCTGATTCGGCACGGGGAAGAATTTTCAGCGGTAATTTCAGCATGTCTTATATCTCACTGGGAACCGCATTTGAGAAGATAGATGATAAAGTGGAGTCTTCACAATCATTCGATCTGCTTAAGAATGAATACAGGAAGACTATTTCCCACCGCCTGGGGGACCGGTATGCCGATAATTCAGGGGTAGTGCTGCCTCCTGACACCTCCAATGCAGCATATGTTTCGGGATATGGGCCCACATCCCAGGAGGTATTGATCCCTGCTTTCCTGGCTGCCTACGGTGGCAGGTCACCGGATAATATCACCCTGAATGCTATTAAATCGATCCTGGAGGTGCTACCTAACTGGCAGGTACGTTTCGACGGACTGGGTAAGATCGAGGCACTCCAGAAATACGTGAACTCCATAGTAATGGACCATTCATACCGCTCGACTTACAGTGTTGGCTCATTTATCAATAATCCATTTTACGTGGTTGACACCATTAACGGGGTACCCATTATGACCGACCTGAAAGGGAATTTCATAGCGGAACAAAATATCAATGTTGTAAGTATCAATGAGAATTTCAGTCCGCTCTTCGACATTAACATGGACTGGAAAAACAGCCTGACCACCCGTTTTGAGTATAAGCGCTCCAGAACTGTGGCCATGAATATGGCAAACACACAGGTAAATGAGATCAACAGTGCTGAATTTATTGTGGGGGCGGGATACAGGTTTAATGAAGTTCCACTGATCATTAATCAGAAGGAGTTTTCAAGTGACCTGAATATACGGGTTGATCTCTCCATGCGGAATAACCGGACTGTGATCAGGAAGCTGGAGGATCTTTCGGGCAGTGAGATTACAGCCGGACAGACCATTTTCAGCCTGAAAGCCTCCGCAGATTATATGCTTAGCGATAAGTTTACCATACGGGCCTTTTACGACCAGCGTCTTACAACACCTTATATTTCAAATAGCTATCCAAATGCCAACTACAATGTGGGATTTAGTATGACCTTTACTTTGTAAAGCAGCCAGGTGGATAAATAATGATTTTAAGCAGTTAGAAATTCCTCTGGAAAGTATTAAATTTGGGGGAGATGTTAGAAAGGTTAGAAGGTTAAAGATGTTAGATACCTAACTATCCTAACAGTTCTAACTAACCTAACATTCTAACAATTCTAACATTCTAATATTTTTTCTATGACTGTTCCTAAAAATCTTTTGTATACCCCAGAACACGAATGGGTTCGTGTAGAAGGTGATGAAGCCGTTATCGGAGTGACTGATTTTGCCCAGGGCGAACTGGGAGATGTCGTTTTCATTGAGATCGAGACTGAGGGAGAGACACTGGCCCAGGGCGATACATTCGGGACCATCGAGGCTGTTAAGACCGTTTCAGATCTCTATATGCCCGTTGATGGAGAGGTAACTGAAGTAAATGCCACCCTTGAGGATACTCCGGAACTGGTAAATTCAGATCCTTATAAAGGCGGATGGATGATAAGGGTGAAGATGGCAGATCCTTCACAGGTCGAGGACCTTCTTTCACCGGATCAGTACAGCGATTTGATCGAATAATAATATCATCCTGAAGGGAATGAGTTCAATCGGACTCTTCCATATCCTCGGGTGATTCATCTTTACCGGTGTCCCTTGTCGTACCTGGCACCAGCGGATCAGAAGTCATCTCATTATATAACTTCCTGTTGCGAACCACATCGATTGCCAGGTAAATGGCATTTCTGAATGAATCGGCTGATGCTTCGTTCTTTCCTGCCAGCTCGTAGGCAGTTCCATGGGCCGGACTTGTTCGGACCACAGGAAGACCAGCTGTAAAATTTACACCGTTCTCCATGGAAAGTGATTTAAAGGGAGCCAGGCCCTGGTCGTGGTACATGGCAAGTACCGCATCGAAGCGCTTAAACCTGCCCGCACCAAAAAATCCATCAGCTGCAAAGGGTCCGAAAGTGGTTATGCCAAGTTCCTTGGCCTGCTGTATAGCCGGAATTATTACATTCTGTTCTTCGCTGCCCAGCAATCCATTATCACCGGCATGCGGATTGAGTCCCAGAACTGCAATGGTGGGATTCCTGATACCGAAATCTACCAGAAGCGACCGCGACAGGATCTTTAACTTGTCCAATATCAGTTCACGGGTGATCATCGAACTTAATGATGATATGGGTATATGTCCGGTTACCAGCCCCACTTTTAGCAGGTCACTGACCATCAGCATCATCACCTCATCCACCTGGAAGCGGGCCTGGAGATATTCTGTGTGACCACTGTAATTGAATTCAGAGTGCTGAATATTCTGTTTGTTGATAGGTCCCGTAACCAGCGCATCAATCTGACCTGATTTCAGTGCATCGGTGGCTGCTTTGAGCGCTTTGAAGGAATCTATCCCCGCACTTTCCGTGGATTTTCCCAGCTCCACACGGACATTTTCGTCCACGCAATTAATTATAAATGATTTATTCCCTTTGGCCTCTTCAGGTGAATTGATCCCGGTGGGAGTAAAGTTCTCAATATCGAGTGCTTTTCTGTGGTATGCTGCCACTTTAGGCGAGCCAAAAATAATAGGAGTACAGATCTCATTGATGCGAACGTCCATCAGTGTTTTAATGATCACTTCATAACTGATCCCGTTGATATCGCCGTGGGATATTCCTATTTTAATTTTCTCTCTCATTGATTTATTGGATTAATTGGAGCGGTCGAGCAGGAAATGATACAGTATCCTCACACCTACGCCACTCCCACCTTTCCCTCTGTAGTTAAATGGGATCTTGTTGAACGAAGGTCCTGCGATATCAAGGTGAATATAGGGATAGCCGGTAAAGTGCTCTAGAAACTTGCCGGCAGTAATGGCACCTGCATATTTCCCGCCAATATTTTTCAGGTCCGCAATATCTGATTTCAGCTGGTCATTATATTCGTCCCAGAACGGGAATTCAGCAATCCTTTCAGAGCAATGTTCCCCGCTGGTTTTCAGGTTATCCATTATCTCATGGGCAGCATTGCCCATTCCCACAATGCCGTATTTATCAATGGCCAGCTGGGCGGACCCGGTCAATGTGGAGAGTTCAAGGACCAGTTCCGGATCATACTGTTTGGCATAACTGAGCGCATCTGCCAGCAGCATTCGCCCTTCCGCATCTGTATTCAGCACTTCAACAGTTGTACCATCATACATGGTGACAATATCACCAGGAACATATGCATTACCATCCGGCCTGTTATCAGTGGCAGGAATTAGCCCGACTACCCAGACGGGGATGCTGCTTTTTGCCAGTGCATAAAATGCCCCTGCAACTGCAGCGGCACCACCCATATCACATTTCATATAATCCATGGAGTCGAAAGTGGGTTTCAGGCTGAGCCCACCGGTATCATATACCACTCCCTTTCCTACCAGTACGATGGGGCGCTTATTGACCGCGTTGTCCGGTTTCCAGGTAAGGATTGAGAAGGTTGGCGGGTCCAGGCTTCCCTTATTGACAGCCAGGAGTCCACCCATTTTCAGAGATTCGATCTTTTTCTTATTGAACACTTCCACTGAAAATCCGGAATCTTTACCCATCTTTTCAATTTCCGCTGACAGCTGGACCGCGTTCAGATAAGAGAGGGGTTCATTTACCAGGTCGCGAGTCAGATAGACAGCTTGTACCAGGTGATCCAGCCTCTCCACATCTTCAGGGGAGATGAGTTCATCATGAAGGACCACCTCCTGCAGTGAATGTTTTCTGGATTTTTCTTTTGAAATATATTTAAGGAACTGGTAATTGGTCAGTGCCACGCCTTCCGCAAACGCCATTATTTCCTCCTGATCCATACCTCCGTTGATGATTGTGACCGATTGTAAATCGTGATCAACAAGTATGGGATGTACCTCAAATCCTGCGATCCTGGCATTTTCCAGTCTGGTAGTTAAAGACGGTATATTGGATTCAAGGCTCCTGAAGATGACCACATGGTCGAGCCGGTTCAGCAGGGCTGTTTTTTTATCCCCGGCCATTCGTTCCTGAATATATGCTTTTTCAGCCGGATCACTTACGCCGGCAGTAATTTCCGCTCCTTTTCGCACCAGTATGATCTGGTTCCCCTTTAATTCTCCGCTTTTCTTGGTCTTTTTAATCTTCATCACTTTCTAATTTATATGCTGGCACTGTAAATGTAAAAGTAGATCCTTCGTCGGGCTTACTTTCAATTTCCAGCGTTCCATTGTTCTTTTCAAGCAGGTCTTTCACCAGCTGCAGTCCGAGCCCCGTGCCAATCTCCTGGTCGGTACCGGTGGAACTGGTCAGGTAGCCCTCTTTTTTGAATTGTTCAATATATTCAGGTTTCATGCCTATCCCCGTATCAGCTACGGAGCAATAAATAGTGTCATGTTCCTGCCAGGCCCTGATCCGGATCGAGCCGTTCCTGCGGGTAAATTTGATAGCATTGGCAACCAGGTTTCGTAATATGATATGCACATAGACGGGGTCGGCATATGCCTGGATCCCCTGTTCCACATCCGTGGAATAAACAATCTCCTTTTGAACTGTCATATGAAGATAAAGAGCGCTTACATCCTTAACAAGCATTTCAATGTCGATCCGCTCAGGGGAAGTATCCAGTTTTTCAGATTCATTACGGCCCCAGTAAATCAGGTTATCGAGTAGATTAACAGCAGCCTGGGCGGATTCGTGAAGGGAATTGATAATATGCTTTTTTGATACTAGCTCTGGCTTTTCTTGAAGGAGGGACGAGAATTGTGCCACACTGGCAACCGGGTTTTTAAGATCGTGGGCGATCACGGATAACACTCTGTTTTTAAACCTGAGAGAGGACTCAAGCTGCAAACGGGCCTTTTGATTCCTGACCCATTGAAGGATGATCAGTACAGCCATCGACAGGATAAAGAGCTCGAAAGAGATTTGCGAAAGATAGTTACTGTAAGGGGCTCCTGCAGAGTTGGCCAGCAGTATATCATTCACCAGGGTAAAGATGAAAAAGGAGAGCGAAACGAAAAACACGGCGTCAACCACTTTCCTTTTGATTGCACCAATAAAGCTGATAACAAGATAATGGGTAAGGAAGAGCACCATCAGGGGCTGGAATCCAAGCATTTCATACGAAAATTGACGTACAGGCAATATAAACAGGGAGATACTGGCCAGGCCTACAACTATGGTATTGAGCTGAATGATCCTGTTCATATAGTGACGGGGAAACAATTTGTGCAGGAAGAGCATACCGAACAGTTGAGCAAGGTAAGATCCCAGGTACTCCATCCTGATCTGCCACGACCAGGGTGTATATATGAATGAGTTGGAGAAATGGAGGCCTGTATTAACAGATCTCATAAGGATCCCCATGGTGGTAAGGGCAAAAAGCAACATCGTGATCTCGCTCCTTGTAAAGGACCAGAAGATCAGGAAAAAGATCATGAAGAAGAAGAGGACCCCGATGGTCGAGTAGTTATAAATTTTTTGTCGCTCCAACCGCCCCAGCACTTTATCCGGATGTCCCACCACAACAGATCGCCAGAATCCGCCTCTTCTGTGATGAAAATTTGATACCTGGACCAGCACACGCACAGTATCAGAATCCACTGCAAAGGAGTGGCTTTCGTGTTCATACCAGGGCTTCTCCTCCTCAAGACTGGTTCCGACCTCTCCGTTCTTACCCACCAGCATGTCGTTGAGGTAAAATTTATATGCCACATCGAACACGGGTATGTCAAAACAGATAAGTGAATTGAAGCCTTTGGGCAGCAAGATCATAAGGCTGTAGGAACCATAGCCTGAACCGGGGAGTGATTTGCCGTCAATTTTGTAACTGGTCCAGTAGGAGGGGACGGTCACAGGTATACCGGATGTCCCGTACTGATTGTAATTCTCGGGGGTTAACAATTTCTCCCAGTAGAATATCCACTCTCCATTCAGGTTGAGAATGGTCTGCTTATCCAAGACAGTACTCCTCAGATCAAGAATTCCATTGGCTGGAACCGGGAATGCCTGGTGGCCCAAGAGTGTTGTAAATCCGAAAGTTAGAAAGAGATTCAGTATGAAGATAAATTTTTTCATGCTTAGCAAATGTAATAATAAATTGACTTTACCGGACCATTGTTGTATTTTGCATTAAAGGGATGGCTGGTGATCGCCTGCATGTAACATTAACCTAACAATTTGCATCATGAGATACACAATTCTTTTAACTCTGACTATTGCTTCATTTACATTTACAGGGTGTGAGAAACCCATTGATTATGAGAAGGAAAGAGCTGCTATCATTGCTGTGATCAACGAGGAAACCGAAGCCTATCTGGCACGGGATTTTGAAGCCTGTTACGCGACTCATGTTCATGATTCGTTGAATATGAGGTTAACGGCCGGACCTGATGGCTATGTTTTCCTGCAGGGATGGGATGAAGTCAAGAAACACCTTGGCAGCGATGAAACAGAGGATGATCTGAATCCGGCACTTCACATCAGTGTGGAAAAATATAACTACAGGATGAAGATCTATCCCCAATCGGCTTTCGTGGTCTGCGACCAGACATGGACCGCCAGTTTTGGTGATGATGTGAACGAGATTCAAAGCATCCAGGTTCGTTTTATGGAGAAGATCAAGGATGAGTGGAAGATCTCTTTCGTATCATGGATAGGTACTTCAGGGTATAGTGAGGATGAGACTGAAGTACTTTACGATTAACAGGCTCAGGGCTTCCTGATAGCAACCTCCCTTGATTCACTTTGCCATAATCCATGCTTTGTGCATGCCGACAAGGCCGACAGGTTCATGGTAACTGCCCCAGGAATGATATAGAAATCAACCTCCACATGCTCAGACCTGTTGCCCAGGCTACCTGGAGCAAAATGTGTCTCTGCAATAAAAGTCTCCCTGTTCCATAACTGGACATAGTTGATAAAATGATCAGGATCGTCGGGATGCGAGTATTCAGTTCCGAGCCGGATCTTCACCTTGAATTTCTTACCTTCTACAGCATACTTATCGCAAATGATCACAGGGGTGTGGCGATCGAAGTAGTCTTTTCTAACTTCTTTCTCTTCTTTTGTTATATCGACCGGGTTAAATATTCTGGGCATGGACCTCTATTATTTTTTTTCGCGTCTAAGATAATAAAGTATACCATGATCAAAAACAATCACCCCGACCTATGAAACCAAATCCCGTATTTTTTGTAACTTTTTTCCGTGAAAATAACGTGCCGTTTGAGAAATAGGTGGTACTGCTGGATTTTCCTGATGACATTTGCGGCTATTGTTTCCATCATCCATGCACAGGAAAGCACCCATGCGGAACAGCAAGCCTCCATCCGGCATTCTGAGGCTGTAATCAATGAGAACCCCCTGCTGAACAGCTATGATGTGAAGTTTTATGGAGTGGATGTGATGGTGAACAACCGATCCGATCAGATATACGGGAATACCACCATCCTGGTAGAGGTGATGCAGAACTCCTTAGAAACACTTGTATTTGAGTTATTTCATACACTGAGTGTTAACCGGGTGGTTGTGGACGGAATTGAAACGAGTTACACACAGGCCGGGGATGAACTCTATATCGACATGGTATCATCAATGGATTCCGGAGCCCTGGTTAGCACCCAGATCTTTTACGGAGGAGAGACAGGAGTTGGATTGGTTAGAGAGCAGGATGATGAATGGGGCGCAATGGTTACCTATACGAATTCGGAGCCTTTTTACTCCAGGGACTGGTTTCCCTGCAAGCAGAACCTGGCCGATAAGGCAGACTCGGTCCATGTGTATATCACAACTGATTATGGTTTAATGGGAGTTTCCAACGGAATCCATACAGGAACCACCTATTTTCCTGACGGGAAGGTGCGGTATGAGTGGAAATCTAACTACCCCATAGCATATTACCTGATATGCTTTGCGGTGGCAGATTACCTTGAATACAATCTGGAGGTTCAACCCGATGGTCTGAATTCTCCAATCTTTATTCAGAATTTTGTTTACGATCTTCCCGGTTGCCTGGATACATACAGAGATCAGATCAATGTGACCGGCCCCATTATGGAGGTTTTTTGTAACCATTTTGGTCCCTATCCTTTCCGGGAGGAGAAGTACGGACATTATATGTGGCCATGGGGTGGAGGGATGGAAAACCAAACCTTGACCGGTGTGGGGAATTTTGAATTCTACCTGATCGCACATGAGCTGGGGCACTCCTGGTTCGGGGATTATGTGACCTGCGCTACCTGGCAGGACATTTGGGTGAATGAGGGTTTTGCAACCTTTGCAGGGTACCTGGCTACCGAAATCCTGGGACCGGACTATGCCGACGATGAGCGGGAGTCCAGATTCAACAGCGCCATGCTCGATCCCGACGGGACAGTCTATGTGCCCTTTGAAGATATAGGCAATGATGCCCGGATCTTTAACGGCTCCCTCTCCTACAATAAGGGTATGGCACTGCTGTATATGATCCGTTTCGAGCTGCAGGATGATGCTCTCTTCTATCTGGCACTTAGAAATTATATTGACCGGTATGCCAATGGTGTGGCTACAGGCATGGATTTTAAAGAGGTGTTGGAAGAGACCTCGGGAATGGATTTCACGGATTTCTTTAACCAGTGGTACTTTGGTGCAGGGTACCCCACCTATGATGTCACATGGGACCAGGTAAATGACACGCTGTCCATTCACTCAAGTCAGTCCACCTCTTCCACCCTGACACCTCTTTTCAAGATGTCGATGGAGTACAGGATCCTCTATTCAGGAGGGGACACAACAGTGAGGGTATTTCAGGGAGCCAGTGAAGAGTCCTACCGGTTCAATATCCCTTATGAAGTTACCGGTGTTGAGCTGGATCCCTTTAACCACGTACTGGATGGAGATAACAGTATGGTGAAGCGGGTTGATGGCCCCGGAGAGGATCTGATGATTGCAGTGTCGCCCAATCCCAATGGAGGTACTTTTTTCTTTAGTTTGAAAAATGAACAGGTTTCATCTTCAGGAGATCCGGTGGTTGTTGAGGTTGTAGACCTGGCCGGAAAATTGTGTTACCGGCACACATTTCCCCGGTGCCTTCCCTATATGCAGTATGAAATAAGTCTGGATAACCACAGTGGAGGCATCTTCTTTGTCAGGTTCAGGTATGCCGGCAGGGTTGAGGTGAAAAAAATTATAGTGAGATGAAACGAATCTTTATCATCCTCTTGTGCTTAACAGGATCCTTTCTTCTTTATGGGCAGCGTTCGGTAACTCTCGGGATTAAGGCAGGCATCTCGCTGGCAAACCAGCACTACCGGATCACGCCTATTGAATACAGGATTGAGACTGAACCAATAACAGGTCCAGCCATCACTCTCTTTGTGGAGGCATTCAGGGGTGATCATTTCAGCTTCCAGGCTGATTTAGCCTATTCTGTGAAGGGTAGCAGATCCTCAACACAATCAGTAACTGTGAACCACCTGGACAATGACAGGATCATTGTCACGGAGGGAGAGATGACAAAGTCGGTGTTCCGGTACCTCTCAGTTGCTCCAATGGCAAGGTACAGGTTCGGGAAGGATCAACTTGTTCCCTATTTCATACTGGGCCCAAGGCTGGATATGCAGCTGACATACACCTCAGATTCAGATTATCCCCTTACCGGGCAAAATGGTGCTATTCTAGGGTTGACATGCGGTGTGGGGCTTGAATTAACTCTTCAGCGAGTTGCTGTCTTTACTGAAATACTCTATCTGCCTGATCTCACACCGGTAACCGGTGAGGAACCTTTGATGGTTACTAACCAAATGATCTCACTTACAGTGGGGGTCAGGCTGTTGAATTCCGACTGAGACGCATGTTCTCAAAGAATGTGATAACCTTCCGGAGCAAATCATAATAGAGTGTCACGTATAATATGAGGATATAGACCCATAAAACGATGATGTTGAACCACAGGGTATCGATCTCCCTATTGCCCAACTGTTTGACGGGTGCATAAAGTTGCGCCCTGCCATACCTGGAAGTGGGTTTCATATAGGCCGGCTGATATTTCCTGATCAAACGGCCATCATGGTCAAAGATCTTTTTGGTTTCAGTACTATTTAAAACCATATCACTAAGGCTGGTATTCTCATATTTATCGCTGAATGCCTGGTAGGCGACCAACCCCAGTTGTTTGTTCAGTGTAGAATCAATCTGGCTTATTTCTTTTGAGTAATACCCCACCAGGCCGCGAGACCGGTCAATCACCTTTTTAAAATAGGTTTCAACGGAGTCCAGTGTCGCCGCATTGAATGATTCGGCTGTATTCATGTCGGGCTCAACATCATGAAAATACGGTACCAGTTTTTCCAGTTCAGCCACCTGGGACCTGAATGTCCTCTGTTGCTCCATGATCTGGTTGAGATCCGTACCTTCTTTTATCTTGGCCTTCAGATCGTTAAGTTTGCCGGTCAAATCAGGAACCAGGTGGTTTTGAATGTATTCGGCATCGCTCTTCGGTTGTTTATAGGCAAAGTACTCTTTATTAAACTTGTTGTTCTTGAACTGTTCCACGGCCAGCGCTTCATAGGCCCACCTGGATGCCATTGCATCACCCAGTACCGGCACGTATTCATAGTTGGTAAGGCTCTTATTAAGTTTATCATATTTTACAATTACTCCGCAAAAGAGGATTTGTGGTATCAACAGAATCGGGACGAGGGTATAGATGGTAATCACAGAGTTGAGTCCCGATGATATATTCAGTCCGAGCACATTGGCAAAACAGGAGGTTGAGAAGAGGATCAGCCAGTAGCTCAGCAGCATCCCTTTGATCTCAAAAATCATATTACCGACCAGTATATAGGCAAGGGCCTGATAGGCAGATATGGCGAACATGATCAGGATCTTGGAATACAGGTAACTGCCCCTGCTCAGATTCAGGAAGGACTCCCGCTGAATGATTTTCCTGTCCTTGATAATCTCTTCCGAACTGATGGTCAGGCCCAGAAAAAGGAAAACGATCACACTCATCAGCAGGTAAGCTGGCAGATTCTCATTATTCTTAAACACATACGATGCCGGGTTACCTGATGTGCCGCTGAAATACTTGGTAAAAAAACTCATGATCACAGCCAGCAAAGGGGCTTCCAGAAGGTTGATCAGTATATACTGGATGTTTGTAAGTTTTGTGAGCAGATCCCTGGTAAAAAAGATCTTGATCTGTTTCAGGTATCCGGGTATGCTATATTGATTTTCAGGCAGTTCTACTTTCTCCAGACTCTCCTGGGGAGGTAATCCGCGGGTGCTTCTAAAGAGATCGGCCCACTCTTTTGGGCTCGTTTTCCTGGTCCTGGAGAGTTTGCCATACTCATTGACTATTTTGGCCTCGATGATCTGAAGCACCTGGTCAGGATCGATATTGCCGCATTTGGGGCATTGATCCTCATTGGCATTGGCATGGTTACTTTTAGTTTTGAAATAGACCACAGCCTCTGAAGGATTTCCATAAAAGATCTGATAGCCACCTTTGTCCATAAAAATGATCCGGTCAAACATCTTGTAAAGGTTTGAAGACGGCTGGTGGATATTCACGATAACCAGTTTCCCTTTAAAGACCTGCTCCCGTAACAGGTTCATTACCATTTCAGAATCGACCGATGAGAGTCCCGAGGTGGGTTCATCCACAAAGAGGACCGAAGGTTCCCTGATCAGTTCCAGTGCAATGTTCACTCTTTTCCGCTGACCTCCACTGATCACCTTGTTCAGTGGTTTACCCACCTTCAGGTCTTTTATTTCAAAAAGATCAAGATCATGCAAAACCTCGTCGACCACCTTATTGATCTGCTCCTCTGTATTATCGTCCAGGCACAGTTTAGCATTGTAATAGAGGTTCTGCCTGACAGTCAGTTCCTCCAGCAACAGGTCGTCCTGTGGAATAAACCCTATAACGCCCGTTAAGTGTTGACTCTCATATACATCATATAAATTATATCCATTGATCAGGATCTCGCCCTGTTGTGGTTCCAGGTTCCCGTTCAATACATTCAGAAGGGTGGACTTACCGACACCGCTGCCGCCCATGATCCCGATCAACCGACCGGACTCTTCATTGAAATTAAATCCATGAATACCGTTTTTACTGTTCCTGAACCGAAACTCCACGTTCCTGGCCACAAAGGTGATCCGTGAACTGGATGAGGCTACGGAGAATACACCGGTCACATCTGTGAAATATATGGAATCAATTTTCTGTCCCCTGATCGACGATCCGTGATCAAAAGCATAGGTGATCCCGGCAAGGATCAGCTGGCCGTTCAGGTAGAGGTCCTCTTTACCCTGATAACGCAGCACATAGGTGTTTACACTGGCAATATTCAGAAAGTATATGTTACCCTCAAGGTTATGGTTGTGGATATGCTGTACTCCCTTCATCGGGGAACTGAGATCACTGTTGATCACCAGTACATTCTCCTTTCGGGGCATATCTTTCAGGGGATATACAACAAAGTGGAGAATATCCTGATACTCATCATCATCCAGGTTAAAAGCAGTAGCCACTGTCTGCAGGAAATCCAGTTCCGTCTCCCGGATTACGATGCCGTAAGCGATATATTCTACAAGCTGAAAGATCACATAAATTTTCTGCCGCTGCTCCAGTTCCTCGTTGATCTGTTCACAGATAGAGAGGATCCGGACTGCCGTAAGAGACGTCCTTTTCTTCTTCTTAACACTCTGGCTATCTATGGATTCATGATGATAGTGATGCAGGTAATTCTCAAAGATACCCATGTACTTCTCAGTGAGTTCACTGTTTAGCTGGCGGGAAAGAAAGGCCCGTATGATGGAACGCTCCTGGTCAGATATCTCCTGGATCTCATCGATATCAACGACCAATGCAAAAAGTTGCATCATGGCTTTCAGGATGGCCTCACTCATATTCTAAAGTATCTATACGAATATATTCAAATAAAAACGGTTGCCCTCTGTTTGTTCTTTTTTTTTATTAATTTGACTAACTGATGAAGAATGCTGAAGTCATTATCGAATTTGAGGGTTCTATCTCCTTCGATATCATGGAAAGACTCCTCAGCAGGCTGAAAGCTGCCCGGCAGTTTAATGAACTAAGAAAGCCTGTGAGGAAGCGTGTATATGGCACAGTGGTAGAATCGATCGATAATATCTTTAAGTACGCGGTTCCGGAAGAAACCGTGGTTGTTGATATGCAAAGACCCCCGCTCGTAAAGGTAAGCGAAAAAGAAGGGAAGTTTATTGTTACTGCGGGTAACCTTGTGAAAAACAGCCAGATAGACGACCTGAGAAGGAAGCTCAACCGCGTAAATGACATGGATGATGAAGCATTGAAATCACTTTATGAACAGGTGATCAATAAAGAGGCCACTGATGAAGACAGGGGAGCCGGACTTGGCCTGATCACCATGGCATTGCGGACCGATGAAAAAATTTGTTACTTTTTCGACCCGGCTGGTCCGGGTTATACCTATTTTACCATGCATATCACAATAAAAGAATAATCAATGGAAAAGTTTATTATCGAACCAACAGCAAACTCACCACGTATCGTGCTGGATCCGGAAAAAGGAACTTTTGAATTCTCTGGCGAATCAAGGCCGGAAAATGTTCGTAAGTTTTACCTGCCTGTTCTGGAATGGTTAGAAGCCTATACAGGGTCTCTGGAGGCTTTACAGGACGATCAAAGGAAATTCGATTTGCAGTGCCAGTTTAACTTTGAGTACTTTAACTCGACATCTGCAAAGTATATACTGGATATATTCAAGTCACTGAATGCGATCAATGCCCTTGGTGTCGGGCTTGATATAAAATGGCTCTATGAGGAGGATGATGAGGATATGCTCGAGGTGGGCCAGGAGATGTCCAGGATGTCAAAACTCTCATTTGAATATATTATATCCTGAAACCCAACACCAGGACATCGTCAATCTGCTCGACCTTGCCCTGCCAGGCAGCCAGATTCTTAACGAGAATCGATTTCTGTTCTTCCATTGTCCGGTCCTGGACCTCCAGTAATAATTTCCTGAAATTTATAACGCGGAATGTTTTTCGATGAGGACCTCCGAGTTGGTCCACATATCCGTCCGAGAACAGATAGATGGAATCCCCCTGTTTTAATTTTAGGCTGGTTGTGGTAAATGGAGCAGGTTCCTGTTCGTAGATACCAATGGGCATGCGGCTGGGACGGTGATGTTCGACACGTCCATCCCTTACAAGGTAAAGTGGCCGGTTTGCTCCCGAATAGTCAAGGGTTTTTTTCTTCAGGTCAATCACACACAGAGCAATCTCTATGCCATCCTGGGCCTCATCTTTGGAGCCGGTCTGGTGTAGCGAAGTGATCACAATCTCTCTCAACTGTTCCAGGATCTGACCCGGATCCAGCTCCTTACTTCGGTTCACAATTTCGTTCATAGATGAGATCCCGAGCATACTTAGAAATCCCCCGGGGACTCCATGTCCGGTGCAGTCGGCGACAGCGATCAACAGCTTTTGATCCTTTTCCCTTGCCCAGTAATAATCGCCACTTACAATATCCCTCGGCCTGTAAAGGATAAAATAGTCGGAGAGGTGTTCCTTTAATATGTGGACCGGTGGAAGAATGGCCGACTGTATCCTTTCGGCATAACGGATACTGTCCAGGATCTTCTCATTCTGGTTTGTAATCGTGTCCCGCTGGAGTGTTGCCAGGTCCAGTTGTGCCTCGATCTCCTCTTTTTGTGTTTCGATCTCCTCTTTCTGCTCCACCACCTCCCTGGTTCTCTCCTGTACCTTCTCCTCCAGCTCCCTGTTCATAGCCGAAATGTTTTCCATGTACTGATGGATCTTATCGGTCATTTCATTATACCCTTCTGCCAGCTCACCAATCTCATCGTTGGTGCGCACAATTGAATACTGTTCCTCGTTACCGTCCCGTGTATTCCGGATGTTGACCAGCAACTCCTTCACAGGCCGTGTGATATCCTGGTTGGTCCACTTGATAAACAATAACAGGTAGATAAACGAAACCAGTATACCGTTCCCTATACCAACGAGCATTACAATGGAATCTATGGCATTGACGTATACGAGTCTGTCTTTACCATTCATACTGATAGTCGCTTTTCCTGAAGCAATAAGATTGCTCCAGGGTCCGTACAGGATCTCTTTTTGCTCAGGGGAGAACTCACTCAATTTTAATTCCTTAACAGAGGAAAGGCTCAGGATCAGATAAACCATGACCACAACCAGTGGCAGGAAAGTGGTCATTCCGCTGGCAACCATGAACCTGTTTCTAATTTTCCCACGTTTCCGGGCGAACACACTCCTTCGCAATTCACTTTCAGTGTAGATATAATCGATGTAGCGGATATGGACACGGTGTTTCTCCCAGTAATAGACAAACAGGAACTCCAGAAGGGTAGCAACGATGGTCAGGTAGTGCAGCTGTAAGAACATGCTTCTCTCCACTTCAGCGTCAACCTTGACTTCAGATACCAGGAATATGATGGAATAAATAATTACCGCAATGTTAGGCAGGGTGATAATAAAGCTGTTGATTAACGGCACATGAAAGAGATATTTCTTACAGAAGGAATGAAGCTTTTCAGGTATCTCCCTATTCCTCCGCTTCTTCCTGAAGAATCGTTTGAAAGGCCTGTTAAACAGATATCCTGCTAACAGGCTGATCAACAACAGCACAAACAGGTGCTTGAAATATTGTGAGAAGGGGCCCTTCTCTGCAAATAATCGGAGGCCGCTCTGCCCTTCCGGGTGTGTCGCGATCAGATTATCATTAATTGAACCAGATTTTAACGTGTCATTTAAAGTTGTCCCGATCTTTGCAGTACCTGTTACAAGGCTGTCGATATCGCCCTGGAGGGCAAGATTCACAAGACTATCGATCTCTTCCTCACTGTACTGGGTAATGGAGTCAAAAGTGGAACGCAGGGAATCCACAGTGGCAGCAATATGTCCGGGCTCCCTGCCACGGCTTTCAATAAATCCGGGGAGATTCTGGAAAATGATAAATCCAATAAAGGGGAGCACCAGGAAGAAATAGAGTATGATGGAAGAAAGGTATATCCTCAGGCCATAAAATTCTGGAATGCTCTTTTGTTTCATCCTTCTTCTCGTCAGTCTGTAATAAAAGTAATGGAGATATTTATAAAATCAAATGGACTGAAAGCTATTTTGTTTATTCATAACGAAGAGATTCTACAGGGTTTCTTCGGGCTGCCCGCCAGGTTTGCCAGCTTATTGTAATTAGGGCAACCAGAATGGCAACCAGGGAGGCCACCAGAAAGATCCACCAGTTGAGGCTCGTCCGGTATGCAAAACTGTTAAGCCACCTGTGCATAAAATACCAGCCGAGAGGTATCCCTGCAACAATCCCCGGTATGATCCATTTCAGGAATGAAAGATTCAGAATTTTGACTATGATGCCCGATGAGGCCCCGTTCACCTTCCTGATCCCTATTTCACGTATACGGGAACGGGTTATGAATTCAGCCATCCCGAACAGTCCCATGCAGGATAGAAGGACTGCAATGACCGAAAGCAGCCGGATGGATGCAGCGCGCTTCTCCTCCTGACTGTATTTGGCTTCCATCCACTCATCATAGAACTCGTACGAAAAAGCGAATCCACGGGCCTCTTCTTTAAAGATATTTTCCACCTGTCCAATGGAGGTGGCAATATCGCTCGGGAGGAACCGGATCACAATGTCCGACACGTCCGTGCCAGTTCGAAGCTGCAGGTTCCCCATAGGGGTGTAAAGATCCTGAAAGTGAAAATCTTCAAATGCCCCCACTACCCTGCTACCGAATACAATCCGGTTCTCTGCCGAATCCCAGCCCCCCAGATCACTGAGCAACGAACGGTTGACAAGGCAAACCTCAGTAGACTCTGCCTCAAAAAAGTTCCTGCCATAGATCATCTCCAGTCCGAATGTTTCAACAAACCGGTAATCAGTGGTGATATGGGACGCACTCAGGTCGTTATAGTCGGAATAACTATAAATGGCACCGGGAGTTCCGTGGGAGGCACAAACGTTTTTTACCGATGCCAGCCTGGCTATCTCCTCAAGAAGTAAAGGTACTTTATCCTGGATCCGGTAATGCACGGGGACCCTTACAAGCCATTCGGTATTGTACCCCAGGTCTATATCCTGAACATAACGAATCTGTTTCACCAGTGTGATCAGTGAGATGATCAATGCCACCATGGCCGAGAACTGGATCATGGTCAGCACCCTTCTGATATCAAATGACCTCCTGAATGTTATTGGCTGATTCAGAAGCATCTGTTTGGGCTGGAGCCTGAGAATGGCCAGTGCCGGATAGAGACCGGATACCACAGCAATCAGAATCAGGCCCAACAACATTTCGATCAGTGCAATGGGATTTTCCAGTACTATCAACAAATCGATCTCCTTACCCAGGATCTCACTAACCAACGGTTTCAGCAGGATAGCCAACCCGAATCCAAGGAGCAGGGCTAGCAGGACCTGCAGGAATGCTTCATTCATAAACTGCCTGATCAGGAAAGACCGGTTTGCGCCAAAGACCTGTTTAACACCCAGTTCATGCAGCCTGCCGGTACTCTGGGCGATGGTCAGGTTGATATAATTAAAAACTGCAAGGAAGAGTATGATCAGGGTCAGCCATCCCAGTAATCTGATTAGCTTGACATTGGCATGATCGAGGTTATCATGCGAGGAGGATATATCAAAATAGACCTCCTTAAATGGTTGCAGCCGGTAGTCCACCTCTTCCCACTCCATAAAGGGATGGATAAGCGCTGTTAACTCTTCCTGCAGTATCCCGGGTCCGTTGCCAGGCTGAAATCTAAGGTAGATATTATACAGATATGCCTCGGATTCGTTGTGGGATGTATGGCTGACCCTGAGTCTCAGCTCCGCACTGCAGAACATCTCTCCCTTCAGGGAACTTTTCTCAGGCAGATCCTGAACGATGGCCACCACCTCCAGATCCTGACTGTGGGAAACATTCAGCACTTTGCCAATGGGATCCTCTTTACCGAATATCCTTTTTGCACAACTTTCTGTCAACACAGCCTGATGGGGATCCTTAAACCATCCACTCCTCATCCCGGAGATTACAGGTATATAAAATACACTGAAGAATCCGGAATCGGTATGGACCATACTTACTATGTAATTCTTATCATCATAAACCACCGGACCATCACCGATATTACATTTTGTAGCCGCTTCCACCTGGGGATAATCGGAGAGGATCTTATCTCGGGTCTGCTCGGGTATATACGCCGAGTTATCCTTCCCCAGGATCCGGTAGATATGTTCCAGATCGGGGATGGTCTTGTCGTACTGCCGTTCAGAACGGATAAAGGCTGTCAGCAGCAGCACAACAGCCAGGCTCAGGGAGAATCCTCCGATTGAGATGATCGAAAAGACCCTGTTCCTGGCCAGGGTGCGATAGTAGATTTTAAGTCTTTTCATCGGGGTCCACATAAAGATACATGTTAATATTTTGGAAAGCGTTCATTCATCACGTAACTTACTTGGTTGGACACCAAAATATGGACGCATGAAAAAGAAAATGTATAAAGGGACACCCTATTCACTCTGGAATCCATTTACTGAAATGGAAGAGTTCCTGGGTTTCCTGGGTCTTGGTCCCATTGTCATCACAAGGGGTGAAGGTCCATATGTTTATGATGATAAAGAAAGGAAACTTATTAATGGATTTTCTTCACTTTGGAATGTTGCTATCGGTCATGGCAGGAAAGAGCTCGTCGACGCTGCCACAAAACAGATGACGGAGCTTGCATTTGCCTCATGTTTCAGGCAGACCCATCCGAGGGCCATTGAGCTGGCTGACAAGCTGGTACAGGTATCACCGGATCAATACCAGTATGTATACCTGGGGACCAATGGTTCTGAGGCAGTGGAGACAGCCTTGAAAATATCAAGACAATACTACAGTCAGAGCCCTAATGAGGATGATCGCAAAAGGTTTAAGATCATCTCTTTGAAACACAGCTACCACGGTGTATCCTATGGTGCCATGAGTACATCCGGACTGGAAGAGGAGCAGGAGAAATTCGGCCCAGTACTTGAAGGCTTTCATCAGATCGACCCACCCTATTGTTACCGCTGCCCTTTTGGAAAGGATGGTTACCCGGAGTGCGGACTGGAATGTGCGAAGGCTCTGGAGATAAAGATCGAGAATGAGGGCGACGGGACAGTTGCAGCATTTATCCTTGAACCAATCATGGGGGCATATGGCTATATCGTTCCCCCGGAAGAGTACTATCAGGTGGTGGGAGAGATTTGCAGGAAGTACGGAATATTGTTCATAGTGGATGAGGTGACCACGGGATTTGGGAAGACCGGAACCCTTTTCATGAGCGAGAACTGGGATCCGCAACCGGACATCATGTGTCTTTCCAAGGCCATCAGCAGCGGATACCTGCCACTTTCAGCCACCCTGGTCACCGGGGAAATATTTGAGCGTTTTCTGGGGAAGGGAAATTCACTGGAGCACGGATCAACCGCCAGCGGTCACCCGGTATGTGCTGCAGTAGGCCTGGCCAATATTGATATCATCGTGAATGAAAGACTCCCTGAAAATGCAGGCCGGGTGGGACAATACCTGATCAGCAAACTCCAGGCACTTTCTGAAAGTAAGCCAAATATAGGGGAGGTCAGGGGTAAAGGATTGTTGATCGGGATCGAACTTGTAAAGGATAAGAAGACCAAAGAGCCACTGTCAGATGATATTGTTCAGGAACTTGGAGTGGATGCAGCACTCAGGGGATTACTGCTCTATTTCCGTCACAATATTTTTGGTATTGTCCCGCCGCTTATTATCGATGAGACTATAGCGGATGAAATAGTGACAATACTTGAAAAAGTTATTGATGTCAGTACCGTAAGCAATATCAAGCGTAAAGCAAGACTTGCCAAAGAGCTGACGGTAACCAAACTTAAGACATAAGTTCTACTTGCACGACTGCTCCAGGTAACCCAGCACAAAAACTGCCGGTGCATTCCAGTTGAGGCAGACCTCGTTGGAAGCATAGCTCTCTACCACATCGGCATATGATCCGGCAGGATAATCAGAGCTATACTCCACATCCCGACGGTCCTGCTTATCCTTATTGGGTCCACCCACGATAAATCCGGGTACGGGTTCATCAACGTCATCGGCGGCGCTGGGACGGTGATGGGGATTCATCACATGTTTTGATCCAAAACCGGTAAGGAAACAGTAACCTGTAGCGTTTTTCCCAAAGATGTAGTCGGTGTTTCGTATCGCTCCATCCAGGTATTTCTGTTCTCCACTCAATTGGTGGGCAATGCAAAGGATCATGGCCTGGTTCAGTACATCGCTGTTGGATCCCCATTCAAAATGATCGATACCGATCCCGTATGGAATGGTTCCCATTTTAGAAAGGATCTCATCGGATAGCGCCAGGTGTTTTTCGGTCAGTTCCTCTTTCATCTTGCCATTGATCAGGAGGGCATGGAATCCCATATTCCGGATAAAGAATTTCCAGCTGTTGGTAATCTGGTGTTGGTAGGGTTCTTCGTTCTCAAGCAGGTAATCCAGGTAACCCTGTTTGCCGGTGGAGATGAAGAGTTCGGCAGCTGCCCAGTAAAAATCATCGCTGAATTGATTATCGCCGTATTCCCCCGTATGAACCTCCGTGGGATTTCTGAAAGGGACATCACTGTTTTCCATGGCCCATTCCCAGGCACTTTCCGCTGCATTCAGCGCCCCGGATGAGAAGTCAGGATCCATCCCGGCGTATACCCGGGAAGCCTGTGCCATTACGGCTGCAAAATCGAGACTGGCGGCTGTTCCCTTTCCAATGATATAACGATCCAGGTCATATGCATCCGGCATAATAAAGGGAGCAAAATTCAGGGCTGTGAGTTTATGAAATACACCTCCGTCCACGTCCTGCATGGTCACTAACCAGTCCAGCTCATAGCGCAGTTCGTCCAGCAGATCACCTGTACCATTGCCGCTCTCCGGGATATTTAATTGTTTGTCCTGAACAGCATCAGGAAACAATTCAAGCAGGTTGAGCATCTGTCCCACGGAAAGGGCTGCATTGACCACATATTTTCCATAGTCGCCTGCATCATACCAGCCACCGGGTGAATTCAGGGTACCGCTCTCTTTTCCGGTCGAGGGATGGAAAAAACACTGGTTATCAGGATGGCCTGATGCCCGTTGATAGACTCCTCCATATTGCTCTTTAATGGCAACGGAAGCCCGTTGAAAATAGAAGCTCTTGATGGATGCATCCAGCGCTTCACTGTATACTGCGGGTTCAATTTTAAAGGACGCCGAAGTGATCCCGTTATTCAGCTTTATGGTGTAGGTCCCTGCTTTGGTCAGGCCTGAAAAGTCTCCCTGGAGAATATGTTCTCCTGACTGATCCCAGGTTCCCTTATCAATCAGCTCCCCTTCAAAGGCAATTTTGAGTTTCTTATCCAGGATCTGAAAGGACGTGGCTTCATCGTCTGCCACTACGAACTCCTTAATTTCATCAGGATAATAACCAACCTGGTTAAATCTGATATGTTGATGGATATCCGCCTCAGAAGCCGGAACAGCGCTCTTACAACCGGCTAGAATTGTGGTTATGAGCGCCAGTAACAAATAAAAGTTCTTCATTTTGGGGTTTATTTGGGTAAAACATTTCTTGATGAAAGATCAATGTAACGAAATTGTATAATTTTTGAGAAGGAAAGTATAAAAACTAAGGTCGGAATTGTTAATAACCGGCGAGGTTTTTAACATAAAATTGTTAATACAACTCATAGATTACCAGTATGTTAAGATTACGTTATCTCTTCATTAAAGCCTTGGTTTATCTTCTGGGAGTGAATATATTAGCACCGTTAATATAACCCATAGAATGATGGAAACACGTTTGCAAAAGATTATAGAGGCACACAGTTCCTTTTTGAAGGAGGACCCCGATGAAGTGATCGGGTATATGGAATCTATGCTTTATGACTGGTACCAGCATTATGCACAGGACCATTACACCATCGACCATATTAATGAGGTTGTGAACAGTACCTTCAAAGTGAATGACCTGTTACTGAAACTTCACGATGCTATGTTCTCTTTGAAGGAGGAAGAAGGAGGGATTGGTGACAATCTTCTGAAGGATCCTTTTGAATATAAGTATGCCGGTTAAAATGCCTGGTTCTCTGTAAACATCATCAACCTGCCGCGATAGCCAAAGCTGTAGGATCTGACAACCGGGAAGGAGGGTGGTGTAGCACTATCTGGCTGAAAGTTCAGGCTTGAAAGGCTCACAAGGATAGCTGTCCGGGGTGACCAGGGTCCCGGTAGTCAGGGTCAATGGAAATTCAGAATCCGGATTGAATACCACCTCCACCAGGGCTCCCTTGAAACCGCTTTCAGGTTCCGTAATGGGAATGACATAGATACCGTTCTCATTCAGATCCACCGGTTTCATTTTCCAGGCATCTTCACCAACCACATAGAGCCTGAAGTCCCTGCCAAGCTCATTGACCGCTTCCCATTTCCGAATCTGGTAGTCACTTTCCTGATCCACCTCGACAAAAATTGTATCATTGCTGATGTTCCATCTGAAACCAGGGATGGCTGTATCTGTAATGATATAGTTATAGAATGAAACCAGGTTTTCAGGTAGGTAGGAGCCCTGAAGCCCGTGTCCAACATTGGGAACATACTGCAGGTAATTTTCTCCCTGCAGGTCTTTCCAGTAGAATTTCCATGAGTCGGTGACAAAAAACTGATCACATGTGGCATTGATCAATAGTTTGGGCATGGTTAAACGATCCAGGAACTGGTAAGGTTCGATCAGCTGAAGCATGCGCAGGAATTCATCGGTATCGATCCAGTCCATGATTCCCAGCTTCACATAGGGATCAATGGCTGGGGCCCACTCTCCGTAACATCGCCAGTGATGCTTGAACGATGGAATGATATTCAGCAGGTCGATCACCAAGGGTGCAATACCTGTAACCCGTGCATCCACAGCCGCTACGTCCCAGGTGGTCCAGCCCCTTTTTGAAGCACCTGCCACAAAGAAACCATCCACCTTCCGGCCATCGGACTGACAGATCTCCTGTACCACATCCATGGCCCTGACCACCGCCCTGGTCATGGGGAAGCGGGGCAACCAGGTCTGCACATCTTCTGTAGCACCTCCTTCCAGGAACTGCAGCCAGGCAAAAGCGATCAGGTCATCCTCAAACACTCCACCCATTGTGTCCCCTTTATAGTCGATGGGTTGGAAAGGAACATTACTCAAATGAGATACAACCGAACCTGTAGCCAGGGCCACATTGATCATCTCCTGCGGTGCTGTGATGGGCAGGGTGTCACCCCTCGAGCCACCCCCTATCAGCATCAGGGATTCGGTCTCCTGTAGCTCATCGGGTACCACCATGGTAAGCCAGTGCCACCACTCCGGTTCATCCACCTCCATTCCGGTAAGCCATGTGCCGGATACCATGCGGATCCTGTACTCGGTCCAGTTTGCACCCCTTACCGATTCAATGATCTCATAGCGGAATGCACTGTCGGGAGTATTTACATATACTTCCAGGGGAAAGCTGGAGGAGGATTGAGTTGATTTCTGTTCCTGGCTGCCGCATGCGGTCAGCATGATCACTGCCAGACAGGAGATGAGGGTATTTTTCATTGGTGAGGAATATAAAGTGGTTGATTAACAAGTTATGAAATATTGAACATTGATAGGCAGTGGATTATTTCTTAGATTTATGGGACAATCAAAAATATACTGCGATGACTTTTCTGTTTCTGTTCGGTGGTGGATTGCTCCTCACGCTTTTTGTGATCTTTTTTATATTATTGCTTCCCCTGCTGGCACTGATCAGTGCTTTAATGAGTGATTTTCCGGGGAATGAGAAGATACTCTGGGTGCTGATTATCATACTGCTTCCATTCCTTGGATCGTTACTCTATTTTCTGATAGGCCGGGACAAGCGGATCCCCAGGTAATTTTATGCCCGTGAAGCCTTCCTCCGGCCTTCAACAATCCCTGGGTTATTTCAGCGTGACCAATATTGTGGTGGGGGATATGATCGGGGCTGGTATTTTCACCACTTCGGGCCTGTTGCTGGCACAGCTTCACGAACCAAAATTATTGTTATTCCTGTGGTTTATTGGCGGGATCATTGCCCTGTGCGGGGCCCTGAGCTACAGTGAACTGGGAGCCAGGTTTCCAAGAGCCGGGGGAGAATATGCTTTCCTGTCTGAACTCTTCTCACCGCTGGCCGGGTTCTTAAGCGGCTGGGTCTCCTTTTTTGTGGGTTTTACAGCTCCCGTTGCGGCCTCATCACTGGCTTTCAGTGAATACCTCGTTCGAACCCTTCCGGGGGGAGACGGACTTGAACAGGTCGGACTGATCAAGAAGGAGATCGCCATTGGGATCATACTGATATTTACCTCTATCCATTATTTTGGGTTAAGGTCAGGTTCGAAGGTCCAGAACCTCCTTACCATTTTGAAGGTTAGCCTGATCCTGCTTCTGGTGTCTACCGGATTTGTTTTCGGCCAGGGCAGCTTTGAACATTTCACGGTACAGCTCCATGTGGACTCCGGTTGGGCCGGACTGAAGGCCATTGGTTTGGCCCTGATGTGGATCATGTTTGCATACAGCGGTTGGAATGCCTCCACATATGTGGGTTCAGAGGTAATGAATCCGGTAAAAAACATACCCCGTTCACTAATATCGGGCACCCTGCTCGTTACCCTTATCTATCTCCTTTTAAATACACTTTATATTTATGCGGTCCCGGCCAGGGAGATGGAAGGGGTGATCTCTATCGGGGGACTGGCTGCCAATCATCTCTTTAACAGGACGATGGACCAGTTTTTTTCGCTCTTCATTGCATTGATCCTGCTCTCGGCCATCAGTGTGCTGACCATTATTGGCCCGCGGGTCTATTTTGCCATGGCCGAATCGGGCCATTTCTTCGGGATCGCAAAAAAGATCAACCGGTCCAGCGTTCCCGGTGTGTCCATACTGATGCAAAGCGGACTGGCCATCGTATTTGTTGTATCCGGAACCTTTGATCAGATCATCACACTGCTCAGTTTCTCCCTGGGCATTTTTCCAATTTTAGCAGTTATTGGTGTGTTCAAGCTCAGGATCAAAGGAGAATCGATGATGAGATCGCCCTGGTACCCTGTTCCACAGTTGCTGTTTATTCTTTTTTCCCTGATTATCCTGGTGCTGGCTTTCCTGGAACGGCCCGTTGAATCATCCATAGCACTGGGAGTCATACTGGTGGGGATCCCGGTCTATTACCTCTTGAGGAGGGCAGGTGTAAGACATGAACAGCGGCCGGATCGGGTTTGATTCCCGACCCGGCGGAACGCAGTTCAGAGTGGTATTTTAAATTAGAAAGCGATACCGATGGCTATACCAAGCCGGACGCCGAAACCATTCACCTCTGGAAGCGGGCCTGTATCTACTCCTGCAGCAGAAGCACTGACAGATCTGAATGCATATACTGGACCCACCCAGGCATCGATCACAAAGACGTCTTTGAGCACGACTTGTTTTCCGAGGTTGATGGCAAATCCCAGTGAGGTAAGCGTACCCTCGCCACCGTCGATCGGATCAGGATCAGAAACGGTAACGCTCATATAGCGGAAGTTGGGAGCCAGGTATGTACCGTTGGGAGCCGGGGTACTGGACAGGTAGTACCTGAATTCAGGGGTAATACCGAACCCGTTTAGTTTTGCTTGGGAATCTTTCGGTGTGAAGCCGGTATAGAAGAAACCGACCTGGGCACTCATATTTTCATTTAGTGCACGCTCATATTTAAAAACTCCGGTTCTCAGGAAAGCGCTGAAGAGGTCAGTTTTTACTGTGTTCATCTTCTGAGCATTTACGCCGGCAGAGATGATGAGTAAACTGAATGCAAACAATACAATTTTTTTCATAGTCTTGTTTTTATTGAGTATTAAATTACGTTTTATACGGTGAAAAAGGTTAATTAGTTATACACAACAACAAAGCCATGGATTGAAAAGTTCGAATCAGGAGATCATGGCTTCACGCCATACACATTGATACCGAAATTGTCTATGTAAACATCAGCCCCATTATTTTTCCACAGGTATACCTTTAAGCTGCTCTCTTTCCTGATCACTGCGGGGTCGATTGTGACATCAAAGGAGAGAGGCCACCAGTGGGAGTAGGCCTTCATATAATGGTCTATTTCAAGTGCTTTCCAGAAGTAGGGGCCTGTACTGTCCTCAAGGGAAATGATGAGTTTCGTGTCGCTTTCTTTCCGTGCAAAACAGTCCAGGTCACATTGGATCACGAGACTTTGCCGGTCTCTGAAGAATAGGGAATCCAACGGGTAGTCAAATGTTGACGAAAAAAGGGCGACCCGGTTTGACCTGCTGCCGGTGCAGCTGATTTCAGCCGAGAGATCCTGATCATTCTGGTTCCAGAACGGTACGCTGATCTCAAAATCATTGAAAGTTGATAAGATTAGGTTGCCGGCTTCCTCGAAATGGTTAAACTCCATCATTTCATAAAGGGTGAGATCAGGATCCTTATTTGTAAAAACAATTTTGTTTTGCGGGGAGATATTTCTGGCATAGTAGGGCAGGTCGTTCTCTGCCATACCGGACAGGTACTCGGTGTATCGGTTGAGTAGCAACAGGATTTTTCCTTTATGGGAGGAGCCGGCACTGAACTCATCAAAGCTCAGGAATCTCCGGGCCTCATCAGGATTGAAATGGCTGTAGTAAACCAGCAGCCGTTTCTGAATCTCATCGGTGAGGATCAAACAGTCGGTATTGTTCTCCAGGACCTGTTCCGTCGCGATTTTTCTCTGCTCCCTGTATTTTACACGCCCGGCATACCTGATCATATCCAGGGGGACCAGCAACAGGATGGCAATGAGCGGGATCATGAAAAGGTAGCGGTACTTTGTGCCGGTTCCGGTGAAGAGATAGGCTGTAAAGAGAACCAGCAGAGGCAGGTAGAGTTTCCAGAAGGTCCCTCCGGGCAGGAGATATGAGATGAAAGTGACACCAAACAGCATGCATATGATCTGAATGGCGACTTTTTTCGACTGAATAAAGTCAACTATGATCCTCGAGGCAGGGATGGAAGCCACCGGTACCAGGAACAGATAGTGCCTTGGATCGAGACACATGGGGGCATAAGCGTGCAACGAGATGGTCATGAAACTGGATGAGAGGAACAGGATCAGGGCGGAGACCAGGAAAAATGAGAAGGAGTCATTCATTTTGAAAAAATTCGCTCCTTTCCTTTGAAACAGGAATGCAATAATAAATATAAAACCTGTTGCAAGTGACTGGTAAATAGACAGTCCAAAAAACCCAAAAAAAATTCTCTTTAGCAGGATCCCGAGCGATTGCTGATCATAACTGCATTGGTTGAGGTAGCTGTTACTGGAGATGGCATCAAACCGTTTCATCATATTGCCTGTGAATATCCAGATGACCAGCAGGTAGATGGCCAGCATGGCTATTCCGGCCAGCAGGCTATAGAACCAGAACTTCAGATCTCTTCTCAGGATCATATCAGTGATGACCAGGTAAAGCAGCAGAGGGACCGTCAGTACAATGGTCCCCTTGGCCAGAAAACCGAACAGCAATGAGAATGCAAGCAGGAAAGCATGGAGAAAGGTCCTGCCTTTGTCACTTTTGTATTTATAGCTGTCAATGATAGCCAGGGCGAAAACCACAGAGAGCGCCACATATATATCGGGCATCAGTTTATCGGAATAGAAGAGGAACCAGTGTGACAGTGTGACAAGGGATAGTCCTGTAATGATGGTCATCGGGCCCCTCTCCCTCAAGATGTAATAAACGATGATGAGGATGGCGATGGTGACCAGTATGGCAGGCAGTGAGGAGGTCAGGTCAGAGATCCCAAAAACAAGGTAGAACAGAGAGGTGAACAGGATCACAGGAAGCCTGTAGGCATAGTGATCCTCGAAATTGACTTTACACCGGAGCAGGTCATTGGCGAGTCCGGCATAATGCAGATCATCATACCCAAAATGGCCGGTATACCCGAAAATATGGTAGAGAACCACAATGATGATAAAGATCAGCAGAATGGCAGATGCCTTCAACCGGGTTTCCTTCATACATCTAAATTAAGGTTTACACTGAAAATAGTACACAAAAAAGAAAGAGTAGTATATTTAATCCTCTTTAAGCTATTATGGATCAGGTTGCGGAAAGTAGCAGGAACGCCAGAAGGCTGATCCTGTTTTCAATTATTATTACATCATTTATCAATCCTTTCCTGGGAGCTGCCATCAATATTGCACTCCCTGCCATCAGTAAGGAGTTCACACTGGGCGCGGTCGGCATGAGCTGGGTCTCAATGGCGTTCCTTCTCTCTTCGGCTGTTTTCCTTGTCCCGCTTGGTAAACTGGCCGATATAAGCGGCAGGAAAAAGATCTTCTTTATAGGTAATATCCTTATAACGGTGACCTCCATCCTCTGTGGAATGTCCACCTCAGGTACTATGCTGATTGCCCTCCGGGCGATTCAGGGAATAGGAAGTGCCATGGTGTTTGGGACCGGGATTGCCATTATCACATCTGTTTATCCCCCGAAGGAGCGTGGTAAAGCAATTGGCATCAGTGTGACATCGGTCTATGTTGGCCTGTCCCTGGCCCCCTTCCTGGGCGGAATACTGACCCAGTACCTGGGATGGCGGACAATCTTCTATATCACTGTGCCATTCGAACTGTTGGTTATATGGATCTCCTGGAGATACATCAAGGAGGAGTGGGCAGATGCAAAAGGGGAGAAATTTGACCTGGCAGGTTCTGTCATTTACCTCCTCTCCATGTCGGCATTCATGTTCGGGTTCTCAAAGTTACCCGGGACACCGGCTATCATGATAGCTGCAGCCGGACTTCTTGGACTGGTAGGTTTTGGTATCCTGGAGTTGAGAATACAATTTCCGATCTTCAATATCAGGCTGTTTGCATCCAACAGGCTCTTTGCCTTATCAAACCTGGCAGCTCTGATCAATTATGCCACCACCTTTGCCATCACCTTTTTGCTGAGCCTCTATCTACAGTATATCATGGATCTTTCCCCAAGGGATGCCGGCATGATCCTGATCACCCAACCGGTGCTGATGGCGATTGTTGCTTCCATATCGGGCCGGCTCTCCGACCGGTACGATCCAAGGATACTGGCTTCCTCAGGAATGGCCATCATTGTATGCGGGCTTGTCCTGCTTTCTTTCCTGACGGAGCATACCACCATCAGGTACCTGGTGGTGATCCTGGCCGTGGTTGGATTTGGCTTCGGTATGTTCTCATCTCCAAATACCAACGCCATCATGGGATCGGTGGACCGGAAATACCTGGGTGTTGCATCCGCCACTGTGGGAACCATGCGGTTAACGGGCCAGATGATGAGTATGGGTATCGCTACCCTGATCCTTCAGATATTCATTGGGAACAGGCCGCTGTCCGCTGAATATTCATCACAGTTCATGTCCAGCATGAAAATCACGTTTATAGTGTTTGTTGTTCTCTGTATCCTGGGAGTCTATTTCTCTCTGGCCAGGGGTAGGGCCGCAAAGGAGGACCAGATACCCTATTCCACGTGAATATGATTCGATCCGTAAACAATCTCTCCATCTGATGATACACCACGGAACAGAATAAGATAGTTCCCTGGAACAGATGCTGCCTGAAAACTGATTTTCCCTGGCTGCTCCATATTAAACTCCAGATGATCCTTCCAGAGAAGGGTATTCCGGGTATCCGGCATCCTGCTTTCACCCGGATACCGTGGATGTGGCTTAACCAGAGGGGGCTCAAAAGCAGCAAAATCGAAAAAGTAGGATCCTTCAGGCAATTTCATACCGGCCAGATCACCCTCGCGGCTTGTGAAACAGATGATCCCGCCGTATTTTATCTCTCCGAGCACATAAATCTCGGGAACCACTTCTATTCGGTCGATTTTTGGAGGAGGTATATTCAGGAGAACCTTCATATCAAATACAGGAATATGATCGAGCAACACAAGCGGATCGTATTGCGAGATCATGGGATTATCACTTTTGATCATGAAATATTCACTGCCACCCCCACGCATCACATATATTTTTGGAACAAGGTTTACAATTACCTCCTGCATGTTCGGCAGGTTGATAAATTCATCAAGCTTCACTGAAATTTCAGGTTTACCGTAAAATGGAATGTGTTCTGTTTGTTCGACGACCCCGGAACTGTCAGCTTCAGATGCTGACAGGTAATTCTGCTGCAGCTGCATCTGAAGTGATATTCTGGATGCCAGGATCTTTTCATTTTCCTGTAGTGAAAAAGGTTCTGCCTGAAAGGGTAAAGGTGCTGATGAAAAATCGTTGTCGATCAGCACTTCGAGTGGAGCATCGGACGATTGTTCGGGAACCACAAACATCTCCTGGTTCCCTGATCGGACAGGCACCTTGATCAGGAATCTGCCCTCCTGGTCTGATTTGGCAACTATATAGGCAGGATCTTTACCCAGGATAGTGAAGTGAATGCGGGTATTGGGAGAAGCTTTCCCGGTAATGTTGTTCAATACTGAGCCTGATATGGCAGTCCCCTTCCTGTCGGGTAAAAATTTCAGTTGAAACAGCTCGCTGATTCCCTGGTTGTTATCCACCCTGTGCTGGAGTGCAGAAGTATCAATGGAACCTTCCGGGACCACGGTAACACAACCATCCTGAATGCGGGATACGGTGCCATTCAAGGGGGTGAATTCAACATCTACCTTTTCTCCGGCTCCATAGCTCCTTTTGTTTGTTGAACACAGTACTGACGGATCATATTTCAGGATCCCTGACAAAACAGGTTTGCCAGGTTCGCTGCTACTGGCCTCCTCGTCTTTTAAATACGGATTTACCACACGAATGGGTACATATGTGAAATCACCGGTCCAGAAATTTCTCATCCAGCGGGTATAACATCTCAAATAGTAGTTCCCTGAAGCAATGGTCGACGGAATGGCGAGATGTCCTGAAGAGCGGTCAGCTGACAGGAGGTATTTACCTTTTGCAACAGCGTTCCCTGCAGCATTTATTAATTCAGCATATAGTACATTACTGCCCGGCCCGGGAGCATGATCATTTCCTGACTGAAGGATTACTGAGAACCGGATGATTTCATTTACAGCATACAGGGAGCGGTCGGTGAAAACGACCAGTCGTTCAGTACGGCTTTGTGCCAGCGATGTATAGGCTGAATTGTCAAGTGTCTGCGCATTTCCCGGCCGGTATATTACACCCGCCAGGAGGATCGCCAGGACCAGGCCATATCTGTATGCCCTGCTCATTTTATTCATTCCAGTAATCAGGTTTAGTTGTAACACCTCCTCTGTAGGTACAATCATGGCACTCCTTCATTGAGTAGCCAAAGGGGGCACCCCTTCCAAATGGTGAGAGAGAAAACATATAGTAAGGATAATCCTGAAAAAAATCGTCAAGGCTGAAGGCCGTATCCAGCGGGCAGTCAAATTCAGCTATCGGGAAATCTAACCGTTCATATTCAGTGATCCTTTTTTCCCGGACCTGGGAGACAAAAAAGTACCCCAGCACCTTCTCCTCCGGATCGTTCACATTATAAATATTACCCTTTGAACTGGAGGGCTGGGTTTCAAACAATCCGCCGGTATCCCCAGCCTGGGATCTCATCTTTTGCCAGTAGAGGTAGGCATTATATGAGAGTGAATGTTGCCTGACGAGCAGGCTGTACCCGTAATGAAGCCGGGGCGATTGATTGGTAACAAAATACAGGGGTTGCTGGTGGATCTCATTTCTTTCCAGTTGTGTGGTAGTGCCCACTTCAAAATTTTTAAGGCTGTCTGTAAGGTAGCAGATCTGCAGATCGTGAAGTTGAGGTGTATAATCAAGAAACGTCTTGCCATCATATATATACTGAATAATATAGGTTGAATGGTATTCCCAGGTCTCCTCGAAGGTCCACATATAATTTCTGGAATCCTCCATACTTCCCAGTACGTCTACATAGAACCTGATCCCATAATAACTGATCTGCGGATCAGAGGTCGGCTGAACCTCCAGCCTGTAGGAGAGGTCGTCGATACTGGCACAGGTAAAAAGAGAATCATATTCGGATTCATAGGTTTTTTCATCCGGAGTAAACACCTGCACCTTATAAGCTCTGTCCACCTCCATAAATCCAGGGTCCAGATGGGTCTGATAGATACCGTCCCCGTTTTCCAGGAATATTACCCCGTTTCCCGCATCATCTTCCACACGGACAACACAACCTGATACAGGCTGGAATCTTGGACTGTTATAGGGTGAGGAGGTGGTAACGGTTATCGTCTGGATGCTGTCTGAATCATTGATACTTCCATCGATAACCATCACCTGGTTGTTCTCATCGATCTCGGGTTCGAAAGGTTCAATACATCCACTGCACAGAAATGCAAATAATATGGCTATGGTCCACTTATTCTGATGCATAATTCCCGAATTTAAAGTTCCACGAAAGCGTAAAGACAGGCTTTGCAAATATGGAAAGTTTATAACCGTTAATGCTGCCGGATTCATTTCTAAAATATACAGAATAGGCATTGTTCCTACCGGTGAGATTGTATACACTGAGCATCCAGAAACTATGGGCAAGTTTGCTCTTCTTCAGATTTCCCTCAAGGTTGATAGAGAGGTCGACCCTGAAATAGTCAGGGATCCTGTATTTGTTCCTTTCCGAATAATCCAGGTACTCAGAACCCCGCTGGTAATAGATGGAAATGGGATAGGTAATGGGCCGGCCTGTAATATACTCCATTGTTGCCGAGAAACTTAGACGCCTGCTCACTTTGTAATTCGAAACCACTCCCAGGTTGTGAGGCCGGTCATAATTGGAAGGATAACTGAGCCCGTTATTGATATTTTCACCGGGTATACTGCTATTAAAAAGCATCATTGACCTTGAATAACTGTATGCCAGCCAACCATTTAATTTCCCTGAGTTTTTCTTGATCATCAATTCCAGACCATAGGCATCCTGATCCCCCTGTACCACCTGGGTTTCGGTGTGGGGACTGTTAATAAAACTGGCACCGTCTTTATAGTCGATCACATTGGCCAGCTTTTTATAATATACCTCAACCGAAGCGTTCACACCCACCTCCGGCAGATCCTTGTAATACCCAAGGGAAATCTGGTCCACATGGGGAGGGGTGATATGATAGCCGCAAAGCTTCCATTGATCAGTGGGGGAGATGGCGATGGTATTACTCATCATCAGGATATATTGTTGGATCCTGTTATAGGAGACTTTCACTGAACTGTTCTGACCCAGGAGATAGTTGATCGAAACCCTTGGTTCAGGGCCCGAGTAGTATTTAACTATCTGTCCGCTTGAAAATTCCAGCGTATCCTGAACGTTCCCCGGATTTCGGCCTGCCCCCTCATAGTAAACCAGTGTTGATGCCGGACCGAGATTCAAAAAATAGCTGTACCTGAAGCCCAGGTGAAGGGTGAGCTTTTGTGACAGGGATATCTCATCGGCCAGGTATCCGGCAAGTTCGACCCCTCTTTCCATGCCGAGATCAACCGGGAACCTGAGGCTGCTTTCCCCATAAGGCTCCACCAGGCCATGGTTCAGATCATAATATATTCCATTGGCCCCGAAAGTCAACTTATGCTTTCCAAGGGAGAGCCATGTATGATCTGCTCTCAGTTCATAATGATCGATCCTGTAGTCGTGTGAATAGGCCGATGTTTCCTGCTCTTCGTTCAACGTGCTGAATGCATACTTTCCGAATACGAGGGCATAATCACCGGAAATTCTTGATCCGAATCTGTGTCTAACGTTCAAGGATCCACCGGCATTGGAATACCCATATTGATTTGTTGATCCAAGAGTAAAGGCATCACGGCTGTAGTAACCAAATGCTTTCACCAGGTTCTTCTCATTCGGTTCAATGGTCACCGATCCCGCGAGATCATAAAACGCTGCGTTACTGTTTCTCAATTCAGGGTCCTCCATCAGATTCAGGATCCAGTCCGAATAGGTGGACCTTGCACTGAGGACAAACGCACTTTTATCTTTTACAATGGGACCTTCAACTGCCAGATGGCCCGTGATCGGGCTGATTCCCCCTCTTGCAGAGAACCTGTTCATGTTACCCTGCCTGGTGGAGATATCAAATATGGACGACAATCTTCCTCCATACATGGCAGGCAGATTGCTTTTAAAGAGGGTGAAATCTTTTACAATATCGGGACTGAAAGAGGTGAAAAAACCGAACAGGTGCGAACTGTTATAGACCGGTACTTTATTAATATAGATCATGTTCTGATCAGCACTGCCTCCCCTCACATTAAATCCTGCAGCCCCTTCCCCGACACTCTGTACACCTGGCAACATCTGGGCTACCTTCAGCAAGTCCCTTTCACCCATGACAACGGGGACTTCCTTGATCGTCTTATAATTCAGCCGTTCAAATCCCATCTGGCTGCCCCTGACATTGTCATACTTGTTCGCCCTGACCACAACCTCTGTAATGGGGATCAATCCCTTATCCATCTCGATCACAATATTCCCCCCTGAATTTACCTGCAGTATATTCTCCCTTGGTTCCATTCCCATACAGTTGAAAGCCACCCTGTATCTGCCCGGATCCAGGAGTAAGCTGAATCGCCCGTCCACATCGGTTGCTGCACCTTTTTTCAGGCTCTCCACGTAAATAGTGGCGCCAATTAATGGTTCGCCTGTCTCACTATCGACCATTTTGCCGTAGATAAAAGCCTCCTTTTGCCCCGCTTCAGGTTGATCACTGCCCACAACGATGGTCTCCAGCATGCCGGTGCTGTGGCCCTCTATATACCTTTGTTCGGCACCAGTTAAATTGATATGGCCGGTCTCCTCAGAATCAGGGGTGACTGACACCGTTCCGGCAGCTTCGGGCAGAAGCGGAATGAGTTTATTCTCATAGGTGAGGTATACATTCCCAAACTCATCCACATAATGATAGATACCCACCGGCAGGAGTACAGCTGACAAGATCTTGTTGAGCGAAAGGTCACTGCCCGATGCAGTAATCTTTATACCGGCAACCCAACTGTCAAAGAAGTAGAATGTGGCACCGGTTTGCTGTTCTACGAGGGAAACAAATTCCTGGAACGGTATATCCCGGAAGTTCCCTGAAACAAGGATGTCATGTTCCTGTCCGTATCCCCTGAATGAGCAGGTTAAGACCAGGAGTATGGCTATATACAGTTTCTTTTGCACTATCGTTGGATTGGTTCAGAAAGGTTACCAATAAAACTGAGCAAATCCTGAATTTCAACGGGACCGGCCTTACTTAACCGGAGGTGTTCCCGCCTGAAATATCTTTTTATGTCTGGTTGAATGGATTCCGGAAAGATCATGATGATTGTTTTCCTGTTGTCGACAGGATGAAATTCACCCCTGTATCCGATATAAAGTGCTCCAATTGGACCGGTATACTCATGTGAGTACCGAAGGTCATCATGGGTGGCATGGATTTCTCTCTTCCAGTGAATATAACAGGTAACCGGGCTTGCCTCCATAAACTGGTAGACTAATACGCTGTGGTCAGCCAGCGCAACATTTTTAAAACGGTAGTTTCCCAGTCTGAATGAATCTACCTGGATAATATTAATAATCAATTCATTATACTGTTCTTTGAAATCTGTATACCCCAATATTAGCTGCTGGGTATAGCAGTTATATTTCAACTGTACATCATTATAGGTGATACCTTTCAGTGTAACCGAGCCATTGTAAAATTTGTTCTCAGGGTAGAAAGGGTCCCCCTTATATTTCACATATTTTTTATAGTACTGTAAACCATTGAACAACTCCTGATCGAGCCCGTATTTCATATCAATGTACCATGTAAGGGAGTCAATGCCAGGAGGCATAGAATTGAATGGTTGCGCTCTGCCGGTCCCGGTCAGGGTAAATAAAATGAAAGTGCAAAATAGTATCTGAAGAGTTGAACGGGGCATCATCTAAAGATACTATATATATATTTTACATGTCACTAGTATTTTATAATCTGAATTACATAATAAATGTAACTCAACTGACATAATAGATATAATTATCTAATTTTCAGTTACATCATTTACCTTCGAGAACCGGCCAGTGTTTTATCTCTTATTTAGAACTAGTTATCTTCCGAAAACTCACTTATACTTAGGGTGAGTTGTATGGGTTCGGTGAATGTAGTAATTGCAACTCTTCCATTTCTCCAAAACGTGTTTTTCGCTAATGGTTCAACCATGAATCGTCTGTCGAGTCACATCGTATAATTTCATGTAATATTCCAGGAGGTTTCCCAGTATTGGGATTTATTTCCAATCTATATTTTAAAGGTGATGTCTATGTCATTATAAAAAAAATTGAAAGCCTAAAAGATTTCCAGAATATCTTTATATCCTCTCCCAATGGGAATTGATACGCCATTCACCTCGATTATTTCGGATGTGTAAGATTCAATCTTGTTAAGGGCAATTATAAAAGACCGGTGAACGCGTTTGAAAAGATTTGCAGGTAAGAGAGCCTCAATTTCATGAGTACTCATTTTTGAGACGAATTCTTTTTTTGTTGTAACGATCCTGATATATTCCCTCTGGCTTTCTATATAAACAATTTCGGCAAAAAGAATTTTCACTTTCTTTTTCTGCACGTTCAGAAACAGATATTCTATATTTTCAGTGCTTTCAGCGCGTTGAATTTCTGTCTTTATTGTTTTTAACTTGTTAATTGCTACCAGAAATCGTTCGAAGTCGAATGGCTTTAACAGGTAGTCGGTAACATTCAGGGTAAATCCTTCGATTGCGTATTGATGATATGCTGATGTGATAATTACCGCAGGTGGATTCTTTAGGGTTTTTAAAAAAGCCATCCCTTTTAATTTAGGCAGATGTATATCTAGGAAGATAAGATCTATTACATTATAACGGAGGAATTCAGTCGTCTGGATAGCATCTTTGAATGTCCCAATAAGCTCAAGAAATGGGATCTGTGAAATATAATCAGATAATACCTTTACCGCCAGTGGCTCATCTTCAATTATAATGCATTTAATATTAGACATGACTTGCCAGGTTTATTTTTAATGTTGCCTTAAATACTGATCTCTCCTTGATAACAGAAAGGTTGTATTCTTCATAAAGTAATTCAAGTTGCCGCCGTATGTTCGACAAACCGATATTCTCGTTTACCCCCTCCTCAGCTGATTCTTCTGTTGAATTTTTTACGATAAATGTAAGTTGATGTTTATTTACCGAGAGATGAATATCCACGAAAGGTAAAACCCTTGTTTCGGAAACGCCATGCTTAAATGCATTCTCCACCAGTGCAATTAATAACAGTGGCGGAATTGCCTGTTTCATATCTTCAATGTCATGATTAAAATTAATTTTTAGAGAATCATCATATCGTAATCTTTCTAGAGCAATATAATCGCTGATAATCTTTAATTCCTGATCAATGCTGATCAATGCGCTACCGGTTTCGTAGAGCATAAACCGAAGGATCTTTGATAATCTCAATATGGATTCCGGTGCCATGTCACTCTTGTCCCTTGCCAGTGAATAAATATTATTCAAAGTATTGAATAAAAAATGAGGATTGGTTTGTGAGCGCAGGTAGCTTAATTCTGCAGACTGCTTTTCAATTTTCAACTGTTGTGCCGCATTCCTCAATTTTATATAATTATAGATATGTCGAATAATTCCAAAAAAGAAAACCGACCCCGCACTGTATGCCATCTGGTTCTGGAGCGCAGCAGCTATTGTAGGATAAACAATTAATGAAGTATAAACATGGACTACTATTCCCAGCGACCGCCAGGCATAGGAACCGTAAGAATAGAATAATGAATGAACCCATAGAAACAGAATTCCTAGTAGAATATTAAAGACAATTGATCTTCTTTTCTTTAGAATAAAGGGAATTGTATATTCGAAAAGTATAAAATTGAGAAAAGTAACATATAGATCTGCCCAGAAATTATTTACCACAATGTAGAAAAACTGACCAGGAAAATCTCCAAGCATTGTCAGCACTCCAAGGAAGAAATAACCGAGAGCAACCCACAAATATAATTTAACAAGCTTTATATCTATCGGAATCTTCACTGCGATAATAAATTTAGACAAATATCGGTGAATCTATCTTTTATTATTCCCTTTTCAATAGAAGTAACTTTCAGGTATACCAATAGCCTGAAATAGGGTATCAGCGAAAAAAGGACAAAGCTACCCAGGCAAAAGTCACTCAACATTTATATATCCTGTTATATGTTAATTGATAATTGTGTACCGTATGTTTACCATTGGCAGCTGTTTATTGACCTGAGCCCATTCCAATTCCAGGTTAATATATTTTTGCTTTAATCATATATGAGAGTTATGGAAAATAAGTATAAAATTATACGATTTGGCGAAGATGTTGAAGGGTACAACACGACGGTCTTAAATGAAAGGGAGGTAAGAGCGGCAGCAGGCATACTGTTCTTACTGATGTTCATCTCTGTATTAAATGTACTCTTTAAAGGAGATTTTGTATTGCTGAAATATGCTATCACATTTTTCCTTACCGACATGCTGATACGCGTATTTATCAATCCCCGGTTTTCTGCTTCACTGATTTTAGGACGTTTGATTGTGAGTCGTCAGGTGCCTGAATATATCGGGGCGGTACAAAAGAGATTTGCATGGATAATCGGGGTCGTAATAGGAACCGCCATGTTCATTCTAATGATTGTGGTGAATTCCTACAGTCCAATAACTGGCATTATGTGTTTCATTTGCCTGATTTTTTTATTTTTTGAATCATCTTTTGGGATTTGTATAGGCTGCAAGGTCTATTCATGGTTTCAAAAGGAAAAGGCCATGTACTGCCCAGGGGAAGTCTGTGAAATCACAAAAAGAGTAGCCATTCAGAAAACATCAAGAACCCAGATCCTTATTCTTATTGGATTTATTGCATTTATTTTCCTTACAGTCTGGTTATTCAAAGATGATTTCAGTAAAAAACCAGAATACCTGTTTGCAAATTTCACCACAATACATTCAAAATAGCCAACACTTTTATTAATAAATATTATAACATAAAGAAGGTAGGAGGAATTAATATGAAAAACAATTTCAATAAAACAGCTCTGCGTTTCAATAGGAAAAAGTTTGTTTTTATATCTCTTTCAACTATACTTATTTTTCAGCCTTCAATCGCACAGGTAGCATCAAGGGAAAATCTTGTCAGTGCTGACTGGCTTAACCTAAATCTTAAGAATGCTGAAGTGTTGATAATTGATGCTTCACCCTCACAGTTATACATTTTGAAGCATATACCGGGAGCAATCAACTATGATATATTTAATTATGGTCCTCAGAATTTACCGGTTTCCGAGATCGAGAATAGTTACCAGGCATTAGGCATCAGTTTGGGAAAAAAGATTGTAATTTACGATCAGGGAGGTACTTTTTTCGCGACCCGGCTTTTTTTCGCTCTCGATTATTTCGGTTTTCCATCAAAAAACCTTTATATCCTGGATGGGGGTATATCAAAGTGGCAGGAGAAAGGCTTGACTGTAACAAGCGAACCTGCTACTGTTCCAAAGAAAGGTTCTTTCAAAATTGGAAAGCTCAAGAACGATATAAGAGCTGATCTTAGTGAATTTATTGAAGCTTCGGGTAATCCAGAGAATAATTCACTGGTGGAAGCCCTTGATCCTGACTGGCATTTTGGATCACTAAATATTTTTGGTAGACCTGGGCATGTTCCCTATGCAATTTTACTTCCGATTGAAAACTTTTTTAATCCTGACAGGACCTTCAAATCAACTGAAGAGATAAACAAGATAATGACATATTTAGATATTGATCCGGGGAAAAATGTCTATTCGCATTGCGGAGGAGGAATAGCCGCCAGTGTGCCTTTCTTTGCGATAAAGTATTTATGTGGTTACACCAGCGTAAAACTCTTTCCGGGTTCACTGCTGGAATGGACTGCCGATGAAAGAGAGCTTCCTTTATGGACCTACGATTCACCTTATCTGATGAGAAACACAAACTGGCTGCAAGGTTGGGGTGGGATGATGATGAGGATGTACGGAATGTCACATCTCAGCCTCATAGATGTTCGCGAAGCAAATCTTTTCAGAAATGGCCATTTGCAATATGCACTGAATGTACCCCCAGAGGTGTTTAGAAGTAACATCACTAATAACCTAAGGATAACTGAAGCGCTAGGCAGAGCAGGAGTTGATGCCTCAACTGAAGCAGTGGTGATTTCTGGAGGAGGATTAACGAAAGAAGCGGCTCTGGCATTTGTGATGCTGGAAAAACTCGGACAGAATAAGGTTTCATTGTATATGGGTGACGCAGATAAATGGAATCAACTTGGCTTTAATGTAATTAGAGATACAAACGCTCTTGATGCAAAAACCCTCGGGCAAGACTTATCCGGACAAACTTCAAATTATCCAGTTAATCTATATAATAACAAAATCATTACTGAATGCAGAGTTGCACAGGGATTATATCCCAGGGTTATTATTGCTTCCGGTAACGAATTACCTGAACAAACGCTGGAGGGTACAGTTATTCATTTGCCTTCTACGGATCTTCTTAATACCGATGGTACACCCAAAGAAGCAAAAAATATCTGGGAGATTCTTTCTAAGGCCGGAGTACCGAGGTTTGCTGAAATTGTTTGCTACTCAGACGATCCCGGTGAAGCAGCGGTTACTTTTTTCATCCTCAAGCTGATGGGATTTAAGGATGTGAAAGTGTTAATGAATAATTAAAAGAGTAAAACAGGGTGTCGACATCATATGTTTAAGAATATAGAATGAAACAAATCAGATTTGGTAAGGGTATTGCAGTGTTTATTCTATTCTTTGGTGCAGCCGTTACAGAAGCATGGAGAACACAAAAATGGCTGATCGCAGGTTTATGGATGTTGGTGGGAATCGTCTTCTTATTTGCCGATAATATTAATAAGACAAAAAAGAATAAACCACATTAAACTGATTCATAATTGGAAAAATGATGCCATTCAGATTACAATGGGATGGCAGGAGTAATATTTCTATTAATAGCTGTGTCAAAAGGTCCGGCTCTCAAAGAACCCCCAACCATTTGATAAAATGCAAAATGGCTGGTTCTTAATAGTGGGCTCTACCTTGCTCGAACCAACAACCCTTGATCATAAATAAGATGTTTAAAATCCAGACGTCCTGACCACCCTTTGCTGTTTAGTTGAACTTTAACATACATTACATAATAACAGGCACTTATCCTGGACATGGTGATCAATTTACTCCAGCAAACAATTATAAGTGAATAGTAACTGATTACGCCTTTCGGATCAGATCCAGCAGTTTACGGTCCAGCTTATGCCCGTGCCACTCCTCGTAATCCACATCCTCCCTTCCAGAATCCAGGATACCGAAGCTGCCCCTGAAGTTCCATAACGCAAAACCTATACTGTTGGATGAGAGGATATCCACCACATCACCAAACCAGGCCAGAAAGATATCATGGGGTGTTTTATTATAGCATCCGCATTCACCACAGTGCACACCTGTGCCCGACTGGGCCAGTTTGATCCAGGGCTCATAAAATGTTTCCAGCATCTCCCTGGAGAGGTATTCATCGCCCACCTGGCCCGGATATTTTAAGGGGGGAAGATGCTCAATATCCGTCATGGCCCATGGGGCCTTATAATGTGAGATGATCCCGGGATAATAACCCCGGCAACTCTGTGCAACAGGCAGGTGAGTGATTTCAGGAATGACTTTGGTCCCTACCTGGTTCCCGTCTGCGATGACCAGGTGGTCCGGATTGGCTTCCCAGATGGAGTTGGCGGCTTCCTCCACGAGTCCGGCATATATTTCACCGGGGACAATGGTCTTGGAGGAGTGCTGGTCGTTCATATCCTCAATCATGGCCGGTTCATTCAGCAGGTCAAAGCTGATCTTCTCTCGGGAGACATTTTTATACCGTTCCGTCCACATATGCCAGTGCCAGTAGAAGGCCTTCCGGGCAGCTTTGTCTGTCCAAAGATTATAGGGTTCATGAAACCCTGCATTGATGCAGTAACCGGGTGCCCGGTGCAGGTTCAGGCTCACATGCAGATTGTGTTGATGGGCCATATGTACCAGCCTGTCCACCCGTTCAACACCCTCTTCATTGATCTGGTACACCTCTTCAGGTGTAATGTCCTTTGTCCTGTCAAAATCCAGGTAGGAGGGATAGGCCATAGGGATCCTTACAAAATCAAAACCCCACTCCTCCATCCACATGAGGTCCTCCTCCGTGGTGCCGTTACGGTTGTTCCCCGGATCAGGAGAGAAGAAGTCCAGCAGGTTGAAACCTTTCCATCTGGGAAGGGGGTTCCCTTTGATAACGGGAACGCCTGAGAATGGGAGTGCCGAACTGCCTGTCAGACTTACCGCTCCGGTCAGCAATGTCGCCTTTTTTATGAAGTCCCGGCGACCTGATCTTGGATTCAATTTTGTCATGATTGATGCTTATCAATGATTGTATTAAGATAAGTGATAATATCCAAATCTTTAGAGAAGTATTGACCTAAAAGGATTAATTCCTTAATTTCAGAAAGATCGGAATATACACCAGGAGTCTTACTGGAATATTTATATAAACCAATTCCCTGAGATATGAATAACAGAAGAGATTTGTTAAAAGCCATGGCCCTGTTGCCCCTGGCAGCCTGTACCAGGAGTATCGAGAACGGTGTGGTTCCAGGACCGGTGCAACCTGCGACCTCCCCATCAGGCTGGATACCGGAGGGCGGTTCGCTTAATTTTCAAAAGGTCAGAATAAAAAAAGTGAGGGCCATTGTCACAGCTCCATATGGCATTGAACTGGTCATTGTAAAGGTGGAAACGGATCAGCCCGGTTTGTACGGTGTTGGATGTGCAACTTTCAGGCAACGGGCCCATGCGGTTGCATCGGCTATTGATGATTACCTTGATGATTTTTGCAGGGATAAGGATGTTGGCAATATTGAAGATATCTGGCAGACCGCCTATGTGAGTTCCTACTGGCGGAACGGTCCGGTTCTGAACAATGCACTCAGCGGCCTGGATCAGGCGTTGTGGGATATCAAGGGAAAAATGGCCGGTATGCCTGTATACCAGTTGCTGGGGGGTAAAACGAGGTTTGCAGTGGATACCTATACCCATGCCTCAGGTCCGACTCCGGAAGCGGTCATGGATGAGGTAGCGAGGTACAGGGAGCAGGGATTCAGGAATATTCGCATCCAGCTGGGCGGCTACGGCTCCACCCAATTATCAAAGCAACCTGATTATAAGCAATATGGATTTGGTCAGAATGATGATAATACCCTGAATGCACAGGTATATAAAAAAGGGGCGATCGAACTGTTCAGACAGGCCAGGAAAAGATTTGGTGACGAAGTCGAATTTCTGCACGACATACATGAGCGGATCGAGCCCATGGATGCCATTGATTTAATAAAGAGGCTCGAAGAGTACAGGCCATTCTTCATTGAAGACCCTTTTTCTCCGGAGAATATAGGCTGGTTCAAAATGCTACGCCAGCAGACCACGGTTCCCATTGCCATGGGAGAGTTGTTTAATAATCCACACGAATGGATAGAACCAATGAGTGAGAGGCTCTATGATTTTATCAGGATCCACATCTCACAAATAGGCGGGATCACCCCGGCCATGAAGGTGGCCAGGCTGGGTGAATGGTTCAATGTAAGAACAGCATGGCACGGACCCGGTGACACCTCCCCTGTGGGACATGCTGCAAATGCTCATATCGATCTGGCTGTCTGGAATTTTGGCATCCAGGAAGGGCCCCGCTTTAATGATCTCACCAGGGAGGTATTCCCGGGTGCACCCACCATTGAAAACGGGTATCTGTTCGTGAACGAGGCACCTGGACTGGGTATTGATATTGACGAAGAGAAGGCAAAAAAGTATCTCCTGCCAGATTTTGATTACAACTGGACACAGGTTCGAAAGCCAGATGGCACCCCTGTCAGACCCTGAAGCTATTACCAAACAGAACATTATAAATCAGCTAAATACACATGGAAAACAGAAGAGATTTCATTAAAACATCGGCCGTTCTGGGAGTGTTCGGCCTTTTACATCAATGGGCCTCAGCCATTCCTCTTACGGATAAGCATGGGAGCATTCTTCCACAGCGCCGGCTGACCAGGGATGGCCAGACGGTGACCGCATTCTGCCTTGGAGGATGGCACCTGGGTAATACGGGAAACCCTGCTATCTCCGAGAAGATGGTGGAGATGTGCATGGACCGGGGTGTGAGGTTTTTCGATAATGCCAGGGGGTATCACAATGGCGGATCCGAAGAGCTTATGGGCAGGTTCCTGGTTCCAAAGTACAGGGACCAGATCTTCCTGATGACCAAAAGTCATGCAAAAACCGGGCAGGAGGCAAAAGAACACCTTGAACTTTCATTAAAGGCCCTGAGGACCGACCACCTTGACCTGTGGCAGATCCATACACTGGAAACACCGGACGATGTGGATAGGAGAATTGAAAGCGGAGTGCTTGATGTATTCCTGGAGGCGAAACAAAAAGGACAGACCAGGTACATCGGTTTTACAGGTCACAGGAATCCGCTGACCCATCTCCATTTTCTTAAGCGAATAGATGAGCTTGGATTGGAACTGGATACCTGCCAGATGCCCCTGAACGCACTTGATCCCAGCTTCGAATCCTTCCAGAAACAGGTTGTTCCCGTGCTTCTGCAGAAAGAGTACGGGATCCTGGCCATGAAGACCATGAGTGGCGGAAGCATGATGGGGAAGCGTATTGATACCACTCCCCCGGAGATTGCCACTGAAATGATCCCCGATATGGTTAGCGAGACGGGCATATCCTTTGCGGAACTTCATCAGTATGTATACGCGCTGCCAGTTTCAGCGCTTGTAAGCGGATGCAATACGCCACAGGAACTGGATCACAACATAGGGGTACTCCAGAACCTGAAGAAATTAAGTGAAACGGATATGCACAGACTGGAAGGAGTGGTAAATCCTTATACCGGGGGGATCGTTGAAAATTATAAACGCATATTGCAGAAAACGGACCAGGGTTATAAGATGATCATGGATCTGAACTCCAGGGATCTCAAAGACGGAGTGCCCAGAAAGTAAGTATTTCTGGGTATTCTTTTCAATAATGAGGCAGTAACAATGACGTCCATAGTTAAGGCTTCCTCCACGGGTAGCATTAACGAAATAAAGGCTGCACCTGTCGGCACAGCCTTTGCATATATAATAGTCAGTGATCCGTTTTATTTAGGAAGACCAAACGCGAAAAAGAGTTCCCCCGGATAGTTTTCATAGGTGCCCTCCAGCATCACACCACCTTTCTGATGGTTCAGAGCTTTTCTGAGTTCATCTACTGAGGTTATCTTTTCTTTGTTGATCCCTGTGATGATAAAACCATCCTGGATCCCTGTTTCAGATTTAAGAATGCCCGTTGACAAATCCTTGACAACTACACCTCCATCGATTCCCAGCTCCTTGGCTTTGTCTTTGTCAAGAGTTTCAAAGGTAGCTCCCATTGCGTCAAGGATATCCTGATTATCTCTGGCAACCAGTTTTTTGCTGCCTTTCTGGTTAGCGAGCGTCACATCGTAGCTCATCTCATTTCCTTTCCGGTTAACAGTTACCTGAACCTTGTCACCAGGTCTGTGCATACCTATTTGTTCAAGCAGGTCGGCAGATTTAAGTATAGGAGCGTCTCCCACCTTGACGATCACATCACCTTCACGGATGCCGGCCTCACCGGCGGCACTGTTTTCTGTGAGACTGTCCACATAGGCTCCTTCACTAAGCTTCAGGTTCTCCTCCTTGGCCAGGTCACCATTGACATCCCTGATCATAATACCCAGGAAGGCACGCTGGACCATTCCGTATTTCATGAAGTCCTGTACCACCTTGGTTGCTATATTCGAGGGAATTGCAAAACCATAGCCGGCATAAGTGCCGGTTGGACTTGCGATGGCGGTGTTGATCCCGATGAGTTCACCGTTCAGATCAACCAGGGCACCCCCGCTGTTACCGGGATTGATGGCTGCATCGGTCTGAATGAAAGCTTCGATGGCCGATTTGTCATCAATGATATTGATGTTTCTCCCTTTGGCACTTACAATTCCAGCAGTTACAGTAGAGTTCAGGTTAAAGGGATTACCCACTGCGATCACCCATTCTCCAACTTCCACATTGTCCGAATTGGCAAAAGTGAGTGCAGGTAAGTTATCCTTTTTAATCTGAAGCAGAGCCAGATCGGTAGAAGGATCTGTGCCTATGACCTTTGCCTTAAATACTTCATTATCATGCAGGGTCACTTCAATATCATCTGCCTGATCAACCACATGGTTGTTGGTGATGATGTAGCCATTACTGCTTATAATGACCCCTGATCCTGAAGCCTCCTGTTCATAAGTCTGGGGCCTCGAACGTTGCTGTTCGCGGGATTGGGGTTCGCCATAGAAGAATTTGAAGAAATCATCTCCAAACATCTGCTCGAGCGGATTTCCCTGGAAGTTGTACCCGTTCTCTACCTGGGCTGTACGAGTAGAAGTAATATGCACAACAGAATTCATCACCTCTTTTGAAACACCGGTAAAGTCGAGAGGTACGGTAGCACCGTTTTCCTTTACGCTGAAACCGGCGTTGTGTACCTGTACAGGATCTGTGTTGATACTAAAGGCGGGTGAATTGTTATGATTCAGGCCCAGTATCAAAAAGACCCCTATTGTCAGACCACTTCCCAGTATGGAAGCGATCAGTAATCTAATAAACTTTTTCATTTTACTTTCCTCCTATTTTGGATTAATTATATTCTTTAACTGGTTGAAAACTAAGAATTATCTTGATGAGCCTGGAGTTGATCACCTGGTATGATACAATGTCATAATTATAACCATGATTCAATTTTAGTTCTGAAAACACTATTTCCAGTCCCCCCTGCTCATTCTCTGATAATCTATCACTTTCAAAAAGGTGAGATCTGAATGGTTTGTCGAATTCCAAAGAATGGGATGCTTCAATGATCAAAGTATCCTCTTCTATAAATGCTTTCACATCCTGGTCCAGCGGAAGGTCACTCTCCAGTAATAGGATCCACTGATCTTTGTATTTACCATTCAGGTATTCGATCCTTTTTATCTGCAACTCATTCCGTGATTTTATCACGCGACAGAAATTTGAATCCACCCGATTCCCAGAATAAGTCGTTTGAAAATGCATGATGTAAAATTTTTAAATATGTGAATGTAAATATTTGATGAAAACTTGATCTTATATGAAGTGATCTCAGGTTAATTCGGCGATAGATCAGGTGGTGGGAGGTCGATCACAAAGGCCGCCAGAAAGAATGCTATGTGTCTAATATAATTCATGATCCAATTCAATAATTCAGTAGCAAAAGTAAATGCTGGGGAAGGGAGTGGTTAGAAAACCGCGTTAAAAAAGCTTAACTGAACTGTTAAAGAATGATAAACGGTCTTCCTTCAAGCAAAGGGGAGTAGCTCTGCAGCTACCCCCCAATAGCTTATGAAATCTTGATCTCTTTTGCCGGTTTAGGTTTTATCTCATCCCTTTTGGGTAAAAGGATATGAAGAATACCATCCTTATAACTGGCTTTAATTTTTTCGGCATCAATTGCATGCTCGGCAATGGTGAACGAACGCTGGAATGACTGATAACTAAACTCGCGCCTCGTCACTTTTTCCCCATCTTTCTCTTCCATTTTATTTTCATGTACTGAAGAGATGGTCAGCATGCCATTGTCATAGTTTACATTGAAGTCCTCTTTATTCATACCCGGTGCCGCAACATCAATCTGGAACTCATTGTTGTTCTCTTTAACATTGACTGCAGGTAATGTAGAGTTTGTGCTTGAAAAGTTATTCCTGTTCCAGTCCATCAAATCTCCATCGAAAAATCTATCAAATATTGAAGGAGTTGTGGGGAACCAGTTGTTCGATAATTTTGCTAGTGACATGATCTAATCCTCCATTATTTAGGTTTGACAAATTTTAAATTTCACTCAAGCCCGGTCAAACCAAATGCCAAAGCATTTTCAGTCACTGTTAAAAAAAGTTACATGATTGAATATCAAAATCCTCCGGAGGGCGGAAAATGATGAGAATGTCATTTTGACAGTATTTACCAATCAAGCAAATAGGCAAATATCAGGGGAGCTACAATAGTAGCGTCCGATTCGATGAGGTACTTGGGAGTGCCGGCATCCAGTTTTCCCCAGGTGATCTTCTCATTGGGGACGGCCCCGGAGTAAGAGCCATAGCTGGTTGTTGAGTCGGATATCTGGCAGAAATAGCTCCAGAAGGGGGTGCTGGTACGTTCCAGGTCCTGGTAAAGCATGGGAACCACACATATTGGAAAATCACCTGCAATGCCTCCTCCTATCTGGAAAAAACCTATTCCATTTTCCTTTGTATTGGCGGTATACCAGTCGGCCAGCCACATCATATATTCAATGCCCGATTTAACAGTCCTGGCGTGGAGCTCCTCTTTGATACAGTACGAGGCAAAGATGTTGCCCATGGTTGAGTCTTCCCATCCCGGGACCACAATGGGAAGGTTCTTCCGGGCTGCCGCCAGCATCCAGCTGTCTTCGGGATCGATTTCATAATACTGCTCAAGCACTCCCGAATTCAGCATTTTGTACATATATTCATGTGGGAAGTATCTCTTCCCGCTGGTTTCAGCCTCTTTCCATAATTCGTAAATATGTTTCTGCAAACGCCTGAATGCTTCCTCTTCCGGAATACAGGTGTCAGTCACACGGTTCAAACCCCTGTCCAGCAGCGACCGCTCCTGATCTGGAGTAAGATCACGGTATTCAGGGATCCGCTTATAATGCTTATGTGCTACCAGGTTCATCAGGTCCTCCTCAAGGTTCGCCCCGGTGCAGGAGATGATGTGTACCTTGTCCCGGCGGATCATTTCAGCAAGCGACTTTCCCAGTTCTGCTGTACTCATTGCCCCTGCCAGTGTAACCATCATTTTATTTCCTTTTTGAAGCTGATCGTTGTATGCTGAAGCTGCATCGAGCAGGGTTGCCGAGTTAAAATGCCTGAAATGCTCAAGCATAAATGAAGTAATATTGCCTTTATTATCTTTCATTTGTAAGGTTCTCAGGTGTGAAATTTATATGACAGAAGCTTATAATAGAGTTTGGCCACCAAAAATCCGGGCGTTTTAAAACCTTTGATAGGTGCAAATTCGACAATATCAAATCCAACGATATTCTTTTTCCTGAATACCTGTTTCAAATATCCCAATATCATATACCAGTCCATCCCTCCAGGTTCAGGTGTTCCCGTTGCCGGCATAATGGATGGGTCCAGAACATCCAGGTCCAGTGAGATATAAACATGGTCGGTCATCAGGTTGATGGATGCATCCACCCAGCTGTTTTCGGAGTGAATATCCTGGTCGAAAAAACACTGACCGGGGTTTAAATACGCTTTTTCTGAAATATCCATGCTCCTGATCCCAACCTGGATCAGGTTGGTTTCCGTACTGGCCCGGTGCATGGCACAGGCATGATTGTATGGAGTGCCCAGGTACTCTTCCCGCAGATCGGCATGAGCGTCCAGCTGAAGAACTGTCAGGTCCTGGAAGGCCTCCCGGTAAGCCTCTATGATGCCAATGCTTATGGAGTGCTCTCCTCCAAAGAATGTGAGGAACTTATTGGTTGATAAAAGTTTTTCAGTTTGAGACCTGACTGCATTGTAGACCGATTCCGGGGAGGCGTTCTCCTTTAGCTCAGGCAACAGGTGAATACCCTTTCTGTACACCTCCGAGTCGGTCTCGATATCGTACAATTCCATATTCTCAGCAGCTTCCAGGAAATCATGAAAACCCGTGTCCGCACCCTTTCCCCATGTACTGGTCCCATCATACGGAATGGACTGCAGGAGTATCTCAGAACTGTCGAACCGGGCAAACTCACTGCCAATTCCTCCAAAGGTCCCATTCTCACTCATTGTATCCAAGTATGTTGAACATTTCAGCAACCGACTGTTCTTCGCGATAAACGTGGTCAATGATATTTCCCCTGGCATCCCGGTCGATGATCACATGTTTTGGTGCGGGAATGAGACAGTGTTTGATTCCCCCGTATCCACTGATTGAATCCTGGTAAGCACCTGTATGGAAGAACCCAAGGTAGAGGGGTTCCTTATCCTTGTTATCATACCTGGGGAGCAACACCTCCTGGTTCAGATCCTCCGAGTTATAGTAGTCCGAATGGTCACAACTGATTCCCCCGATATTGACACGTCCATACTCGTGGTCCCATTTATTTACAGGCAGCAGAATAAACTTTTCATGAATCGACCAGGCATCAGGGATGGTATTCATCAGGCTGTTGTTGATTATATACCATGTCTCGGTATCGTTTTGCAGTTTCTGCTCCAGGACTTCGAAAATAATGGCACCAGCTTCACCAACCGTATACCGGCCAAATTCCGTAAATATATCAGGTTCATTTACATTCTCTTTCTCACAGGCCTCCTTGATGTTCGTAATGATCTCACCGATCATGTATTCGTAGCTGTATTCAAATCCCAGGTGATTCCGGATGGGGAAACCTCCACCAATATTGAAAGCCCTGAGGTTTTGACTCTCTTTTTTTAGTTGCACATAGAGGTTCAGGGCTTTCTGAAATTCTCCCCAGAAATAGAGCGTGTCTTTGATGCCTGAATCTACGAAGAAGTGGAGCATCTTCAGTTCCACTTTGTCATTATCCTTAATGTGTTTCTTGAAAAAGTCGATTATCTCATCATGCGGGATGCCCAAACGTGATGTGTAATAGGCAGATTGCGCCTCCTCGTTAATGGCCATCCTGAGCCCTATCTTTATCGGTTGAGACGTCTCAATCATGAGCAGACGATCCAGCTCTTTTATACTGTCCAGGATGATAATTGAATTTTTAAATCCGGCCTCCTGGAGCTTGATGATCTTCATGAGGTAATCCTCTGTTTTATAGCCATTATGGACAATCAACCTCTCTTTATCAATCTTTTTCCTGGCATGCAGGTTCAAGATCAGGTCAATATCGAACGAAGAAGATGTTTCAATATCAACCTTGTGTTTTAAAGCTTCGTTGATCACATGATAAAAGTGATTGCATTTGGTGCAATAACAGTAATGGTAATTGCCCTTATAGTTGTTCTTCTTGATAGCCCTGTTAAACAGGTTCTTCGCTTTTTTGATCTGATCACCAATCTTTGGTAAATAGATAAACCTGAACGGCGTTCCATGTTTTTCGATCAGGTGCTTTAATGAAACTCCATGAAAGGTAAGACTCCCGTCCCTTAAGTCAAATCCCTCCTGTGGAAAGTAATACGTTTGTTCGATCAGATCGAAATAGCTGTTTTTCATTCGTGAGGTGCTCTGTTGAAGTTACCAGGTTTTTTGCGAATGTAAACTATTTTAATAATTAAGATCAAAAAATATAGTTGAATTTTAAGGTTGTCAAAATTCAGGAAGACCGGCATTCAAAATACTGTTCACAGTAACTTCATTATAAAGTAATCGAAACTTAATCATTTTGTAACAATTGGATTTTACTTTTGGATCATGATTGAGAACCGCAAAATATTGCTGGTCGATGATGAACCCGATATCATTGAATTTTTGGAATTCAATTTTCAAAAAGAGGGTTTTGAAGTTAAGACTGCAGATAATGGTCGATCGGCGGTTGAGAAGGCATTAAAATTCCAGCCCCATGTTGTGCTGATGGATATCATGATGCCGGAGAAGGATGGTATCGAAGCTTGCCAGGAGATCAGGCAGCATGTGGACACCTATAATCCCCTTATTTGCCTGCTCACGGCACGCGGAGAGGATTATTCCCAACTGGCCGGATACGATGCGGGAGCGGATGATTATGTTGTGAAGCCGGTAAGTCCAAAAGTTCTTATAGCACGAGTGCAATCGCTCATGAAACTAAAGAATGGTTCAGTATTCCCGGTAACAGAAAGGGTGACTGCTGATAATGAAATTATCATTAACAGAGAGTATTATACTGTCACTAAGAATAATAAGGAGATCCAGTTGCCGCGAAAGGAATTTGAGATTCTATATCTGATGGCTTCCAAACCCAACAGGTTGTTTAGCCGGGATGAAATATTCAATCATGTCTGGGGTTCGGATACCATTGTAGGTGAACGAACCATGGATGTATACATCAGAAAGATCCGAAGCAAGATTGGGGATCACTATATAAAAACCATTAAAGGGGTTGGATATAAATTCATACAGAAAAATATATAACTAGAATAAATTTTAAAGAAGATGAAAAAATTACTATTTGTGTTCGCTCTGATCCTGGCTGTTGCAAAGGTGAGTGCAGATGAGCCGGAGAGTAAATCGACCGCCGTTAAATCCAGCCAGATTGAAGGTCAGGTTATCGATTTCCGGACAGGCGAAGCACTTGTTGGAGTCTGCCTTAAAATCAAGGGAAGCGATATAAAAACATACACAGACCTGAAAGGCATATTCAAAATGGAGGGGATCACTCCGGGTACATATGATATTGATATCGATTATGTCTCATACAAAGATATTACACTGAAAAGTGTAAAAACAAACTCCGCCGATGTAAAGCTAAAGGTTGAACTGGAATCTGCAGCTCAGCCCTTATAGCACAAAATTTTTCAGTAAATTTGTACTATGAATTTCAGAAGCTGGTCCCTGGCTTTAGTTCTCATATTTATCAGTGTGGTTTCTTCGGCCCAGATAACTATTGATGAAGGAGGGTTATACCATAATGAGAATAATGAGCTCTATTCAGGAACGTATATCGAATTTTATACCAATGGTAACAAGCGGATTGAGTTATCGATTAGAAAAGGTATAGTTGATGGTCCGGTTACGTTATATCTTGAGTCAGGCCAGATCAGTGAGATCCGTTCCTATGATCAGGGTAAAATGGATGGTACCTGGAGCACCTTTAACAATGAGGGTGTAAAGATCGGGGTGGCCAACTATAAGGAAAATGTAAAAAATGGGGAGTGGTTCATCTGGGATGATGCAGGTACACTGCGCTTTGAAATGCATTATACCGATGGAAAAAAGACAGGTACCTGGAAAATGTATAATGAAAAAGGGGAGCTTGTTTCTGAGGAAACCATGGAATAGCCTCGCCTGCCCTGAGATCCGGATGAATGGTTGAGGAGCCTTACTTTTCCAGCCATTCCTTAAAATCGGTAATTTTTCTTCTGCTTACAACGATATTTTCATCGTCCGAGCCTTTCACAACCAGCCTTAACCGGCTGCTCGAATAGGCGACGATCTCCTGGATAGCTTCAATATTCACTATATGTTTACGGCTGATCCTGAAAAAGTGTTTTGGATCAAGCTGATGTTCCAACTGATCCAGAGAGTAATTTACATCATAGGATTTGCCCGTGTCCGTGTAGAGGAACGTAGCTTTCTCGAGGCTGTAAAAATATTGAATATGATTGGTTTCAATGGTATGGATCCTGGGTCCGATATTCACAACAAACCTCGATTTGTACTGCTTGGTCAACATCTGCATTAAAGTCTCAACTTTCTGACCCAGCAGGTTGTTGGAGGAGGGCTGCCTTGATTGTTCCATGAATTTCCCCAGTGCAAAATTGAGATCATCCAGGTTAATGGGTTTGAGTAAATAATCAATACTATTGATCTTAAACGCCCTGATGGCATATTCCTCAAATGCAGTTGTAAAAATGACAGGACACTTGATGGCCAGCTGATTAAAGATCTCAAAACTGAGCCCATCGGCCAGCTGTATATCCAGGAACATGATGTCGGGAGAAGGATTGCTCCTAAGCCATTTGACCGTCTGGCTCACTGAGTCAGCAATTTGAAGCACAGTTACTTCAAAATCACATTCATGCAGGAGCCTGACCAGGTGTTCGGCGGCCGGCTTCTCATCTTCAACGATCAGGGCTCTTATGGTCATGTCTGTTTTAATATCGGGATCTTTACCTGGAAATATTGATCAGTTTTCTCTATGATGACCGGTTTCTCACTCAGGTAGCTGTAGCGAAGCCGGATGTTGCCCAGTCCCACGTTATTTGAATCGGGGACATTGTTCTTCAGTTGCAGATTGTTCCACACCACCACAAAATCCTCTTCCTCAAAGATCTTTACTGTTAAGGCTTTTACCTCAGAAATAATATTGTGTTTCAGTGCATTTTCCAGCAGCATTTGCAGGGCCATTGGGAGTATAAACTTTTCGTCGGAGGATTCCAGGTCAAGTTCAATTTTCAGATTATCTCCATGCCTGTAATGATAGAGATAGGCCATGTTCCCGATCAATAAAAGTTCCTTTTGCAGGCTGACTATCTCCTGGTTCCTGTTTTCAAGAATATACCTGTACACATCTGAAAATTTACGTATGAAGGCTTCGGCCTTGTCGGCATCCTGGTGCACCAGGGTGGTCAGTGCCGTAAGGCTGTTAAAGAGGAAATGCGGATTCACCTGATTACGCAGGGCTTCATATTCGATGGCCAGTTTTTCTCTTTTTAATATCTCTTCGTTGATTGCAGACTGCTTCCAGTTTTTAAAAAATAGAAATCCATTGGCAACCGCGATGCCAAAAACAGTAATGCTTATGGCCCAGGTGAATCCAACGGATAATTGATCGAACCACTGGTCAAATCCATTTTTGTTGATCGCCAGGAAGGCCACCTGTATGATTACAACAACTAAGAGGACAATCAGCACCTGCGTCACCACTGTAAGCACCAGTTTTTTAAAGGGACTTTTCAGCCAGGGATAGTGCCGGTCAAGTTTCTTTCCGACAATTGCCAACAATGCAATGGAAGGTATACCCATACAGTAGGAGTAGAAGAAAATATACAGCATGGTACTCAATGACCTGAATCCTGTAGGATAGGAAAAGATGGTAATAACCAGTCCGATAATGGGTGGAACCAGGAGGTATCTAAGGATCACAGCAGTGGATGGGGGTGACTTCCAGATTTTCATATCGCCGGATCAATAAGTGAAATTTAATACATGATATGGTACTGAAATATAGCTATTCCTGTGCAATTCTGCCCTTACATTCTTCATAAAGCCGGATGCTTTCTTCTTCTCCCCAGTGTGGATAAATATCAAAGGTCGCTTTAAATTCCTTATAACACTGAAGTGCTTTCTCCAGGATCGGCAAGGCTGTTGCAGCACCTCCTCCCATAAATTCAGGTTTATTGAGGGTCGATTTCCCCTCCAGGTAATAGATCCGCGGATTTTTTGCATTTAACTCCCTGGCTCTTTCCAGGGCCGCATCGGACTTTGGAAAGTAAGTGGCAGCCCTTATCATGGAGTTGATCTCCATTCGTCCATAACAGATCAAGGCAAACAGCAGCTGAATTTCTGATTCGCCGGGATTCATACTGAAAGCTGCATCAGCTGAAACCTGGGCCCTGTCCAGCATCCTGTCCTTCTCTTCTTCATCTTTTGTCATATATCCCAGGAAGGCATATGCATAAGCACGGTAGTAATGGGGAAGCCATTCGTTTTCCCGGATGGCAATGATCCGGTCGCAGGTATTGGCCAGGTTCTGATAAGTGGCGACACTGTATTCATGGTCGGCAAGAGCCAGGCTATTTCGCAATACCGCAAAGTAAGTGGTATCAGTTGCGGAAGCATTTGCAACAAGTAATAAAAGAGCTAAAAACAATATATTTTTCATCGATGGTGATTTGAAGTTCATCATTTAAATATCAGTTTGTCCTGTGAAGGAAACATGAATTCCCACCAGGAAGAAGCGTTTCGAAACCGGCAATATGGGTTCCGACCGGTATATTCCCGCCTGGTCGGGAGAAGTGGCAAACCTGTAGCCGTATATATGGTTGGTTCCAAGAACATTGGATACCTGTGCAAAGAGCATGGTGAATTTTCCAAATATTTCGGTGAAGTGGAATATGCTGAATCCAAGGTCATGGCATGCTTTTGTGTATTGCTGTTCTGCTTCGCTGATATTTGGGTTCACATACGGCCGTCCGCTGGAGAATGAATATCCTGCACTCAGATAGGTGTCTGCAAATTCAAAATAGTGCTTATATGTGAGGGACAGATTATGTCTCGAAATGTAGATCGGGACCAGGGCCAGTATATAATCCCGATAGTTTCTTTCACTGTTCATCAGGGAGTAAGAGAGCCAGAAATCGCCGTTTTTGATGGCCTTCGAATCGCGGAAAAACAGATCAATACCCTGCGCATATCCATCACCATCATTGTTGTACGAAAGAGCGTCTATGGCATAGAGGGAATCATATTTGACCAGGTGATCATACTTTTTGTAATAGGCTTCGATTCGGAAGATCCTGCTGTTTCTCCTGTACTGGAAGTTTGCAATCAGATGTTCGGCCTGTTCTGATTTCAATTCATTGTTGTAAATAAGAAAATCGTCCTGGGCCTGCTGGTAGAACTGACCGTATCCAAGGGAGACCTGGCTGAACCGGGAGGTCTTGTATGCCATTGCAAAACGGGGAGAGAGATAAGTTTCGCCTGATAGTGGTAATGTCTCTAACCGTGCCCCTATTCGTGAAGAAATTCGTTTGCTTAAATTGATTTCAGCTTCTGCAAAGACGGCTCCTATGGGACTCAGGAAATCAGCATTGAACAGCCCATCATCCTCCTGTGTAGTAAAGGAATGGTCAAGTTTCTTTAAAAACAGGCTGGCCCCCAGGTTCAGGTGAATGCTTTCCGAAACAGGGCCGGAAAAGGAGAGTTTCAGCTCGGTACTCTTTTTGAATTTTTCATAGCTGGCTGTATCCTGAATATTGATCCTGACCTGATCGCTTCCCAGGGTGATACCCGAATGGAGGATCCACTTTTCACCTAGCTGGTCCGTGTAGGTGACCAGAGCAAAATAGTTGTGGTTCTTCAGGGCATACACTACATCCCTGTCTCTGTTCAGGTCTCTGTAGTAAATGGCACTGTTATCATACCCATAAGCCCCCATGGCTTTTAACATTCCATTGCTGCCGATCTTCTGGCGGAACACCAGGTTCTCACTTATGCTTACCGGAATTTTTTGCCATTTGATATTGGGATTAACGAGTTTGTACAACAGACCCATATTGTTATATCCCGTTGAGGTCGAAAATGCAGTACGGTCCCATTTCTTTGTAGTTGAGAAATACAATCCGGAGGTATGCGCCATAAAGAACAATTCATCTTTTTTTGGCATGGCAATAGAGTTGAGGATGAGAAGAGATGACATGGCCTGTCCATATTCAGCTGAATATCCCCCCGTGCTGAATACGGTGCCCCTGAAAAGCATGGGAGAGAACCTGCCCCGCACCGGAACGTTGGGCATCTTGGCCGTAAATGCATCACTGGCTGCCATCCCGTCGATGATGGTGGCTGTCTCATATCGCTCACCTCCCCGTACCATCAGGCCTCCCTCTTCCCCGGCATTACTGGTGCCGGGCAGTGAAGAGACGGCGCTGCTAATATCACCGAATCCCCCCGAGCCGGTAGCCATATCAAGGGTACTTAATACAGCCGATTTGCTCTCATCCCCTGCTGAAAAGGTACCCACCGTTATCACGACCTCACCCAGGTCTTTTTTTATTTCTCTAAGGGTGAAATCCATGTTAAGCAAATCACCAGTTAGTTCCACCTGGTGGTAATATGTTTCAAATCCAATAAAACTGACGATAAGGATCTGTTCTCCGCTCATGGTTGTGGTTAGCTTGTAATGACCCAGAGTATCGGATGTGGTTCCTTCAAAAGTTCCTTCGAAATAGATATTGGCCCCGGGTACCGCTTCCCCGTTTATACCGGCAATCCTTCCGCTGATTGTTGTCTGACAGTACAGAGTGAAAAATTGAACCACGAAAAGAAGAACAAGAGATATATTTTTCATGGCCTGATGCAGTTGATTTCATTACAAATCTCGCATCAATGCAGATGTAATGAAATTTTAAGATTACCGGCGGTCAAAAAGAGAGGATCAAATGCCTGTACACAGGATGGGTGGCAACAGCATACAGCTCCCGGGTAAAAGAAAAAGAGTTAAATTTAGGTCAAACCAGATAGTCTGGTGGAGTTTTCTATCAGACTTTTAAATCCACAAAAATGAAAAGGATTATCCTCTGCCTGCTTGTACTGCCGTTCACACTTTTGAGTGCAAATATGACCATCGCTCAGAACACATTTATTATGGATCAATTCACTGCGGATCCGTCAGCCAGGGTATTTGGTGACCGGGTCTATGTGTTTCCATCGCATGATATCCCATACACAGAGGACCACGGCCGTTTCGGCTGGTTCTGTATGGAAGACTATCATGTCTTTTCATCCCCGAATCTGACCGACTGGACGGATCATGGTGTTATTGTGGACCAGAAGAATGTGGCATGGGCTAATCCGGAGGGCTATAGCATGTGGGCACCGGATTGTATATTCAGAAATGGAAAATATTACTTCTATTTCCCCACTTTTGTAGGGGATACGGTTAAATATGGGCGGGGTTTTGGTATAGGAGTAGCGATCGCAGATAAACCGGAGGGCCCCTATAAACCTGAGGATGGGCCCATTGAGAATGTTCACGGTATAGATCCGAATGTATTTATCGATAATGATGGCCAGGCTTATCTGTACTGGGCGATCGGCAACATCTTTGCAGCCAGGCTGAAGGTAAACATGGTTGAACTGGATTCGGAGCCTGTCATACTCGGAGATCTTCCCGCTGAAGGACTTAAAGAAGGGCCCTATTTATTTGAGCGAAACGGTCTCTATTATTTAACGTATCCCCATGTTGAGAACAGAACCGAAAGGCTTGAATATGCGGTGGGGGATAATCCACTGGGACCGTTTAAGGTAACCGGTGTCATCATGGACGAATCACCCACGGGATGCTGGACGAACCACCAGTCTGTCATTGAATTCAAGGGGCAGTGGTATTTGTTCTATCATCATAATGACCTGTCCCCCAATTTCGACAAAAGCAGATCCATCAGGGTGGACAGTCTATTCTTCAATGAAGACGGCACTATTCAAAAGGTAATCCCCACCTTACGTGGAGTGGGCCTGACAAAGGCCACAAAAAAGATACAAATGGACCGATACAGTATGAAAAGCGACCAGGGTGTATCCATTGAATTCCTGGATGAACAGGATACAGTGAACCGGTCTGAAGGCTGGAAGACCATATTTAACAGCAAAGATGCCTGGATACAATACAACAGCGTTGATTTTGGGACCAAGGAGTTAAAAACAACACATGTGAAAACGATGTCTGAAACCGGCGGTACTGTGCAAATAAGCATCAACAGCCTGAAAGGGCCAGTGCTGGCTGAAGTGATTGTTCCCGGGGGTGGTCAGTGGAAAACCGTTTCCGCAGCGGTGTTTTCATTCATACCGGGGATACACAACCTATTTGTAATGCCGGAAGATCAATCGGCGGTAGAAATCGACTGGTTAAATTTCGAATAGCCTCAGGATTCCTTCTTTTTGTGCTTGTCGGACAGCTGTATATTGGCTTCACTTATTTTCTTTTCAGGCAGTGTTGACGGGCTGCCGAACATCAGGTCCTCCCCTGAACCGGTCTTGGGGAATGCCATCACGTCCCTGATGGAGGATTTCTTCTCCAGGATCATGATCAACCGGTCGATACCCCACGCAATACCTCCGTGAGGGGGTGCCCCGTATTGAAAGGCATCCAGCATATGGCCCACACTTTTTCTCATATTATCACTATCGTACCCCATATTCTTGTAGGTTGCTTCAAGAATGACATCTTTGTGGGCCCGCACTGAACCTCCCCCTATTTCATTTCCATTCAGCACCATATCATATTGCTGTGATATAATACTACCTATATTCTTTCCTTCCAGGTGATCCTGCAGAAACTCCTTTTTCGGCATGGAGAATGGATTGTGTGAAAAGGTCCACCCTCCATCTTCTGTCTTTTCAAAAAGAGGAAAGTCAATGACCCATGCGGGGTGCAGTTCATTGTGCTTGATGAGGTTGAGCATTTTCCCCAGCTCCTGGCGGACCTCATCAAGGGCCTTATTGGCCGTTTTCTGATCGGCTGCTGAGAAAAAGACAATGTCCCCTGGTACAGCCTTAACCCTGCTGATAATCCTGTCAGCGATTTCTTCCCCAAGATATTTGATGATAGGGGACTGCAGTTCATTTTCGTTGACAATGATATAGGCCAGTCCCCCCAGTCCGTTTTCCTGTGCAATGGAGGTTAAACGTTCAATCTGACCTTTTGTCAAACGTTTTTGGGATAAATGACCTCCGACCTTGATGCATTTGACAATTCCGCCTTCATCTATGGGTTTGGTGAATACCTGGAACGAGGTCTCTTTTACGATATCGGTAATATCTTCCATTTCAAGGCCAAAGCGCAGGTCGGGCCGGTCCGTCCCATATTTTTCCATCACCTCGGCATAGGTGAGTACTTTAAAGGGAAAAAGCTTCCAGCTGTTTCCATAGATCCTGTTGACAATTTCATTAAATAAATGGGTATTTACCTCCATGATATCATTCATGCCCACATAGGCCATCTCTATATCCAGCTGTGTAAACTCGGGTTGCCTGTCACCTCTTGTATCTTCGTCCCTGAAGCAGCGGGCAATTTGAAAATACTTATCAAATCCACCTACCATCAAAAACTGTTTGAACTGTTGCGGTGCCTGTGGCAGGGTGTAGAATTTCCCGGGGAACTTGCGGCTTGGAACAATAAATTCGCGCGCTCCCTCATCGGTGCCGGAACTCAGGATGGGTGTCTCTATTTCAATGAAATCCTGCTGACTTAAGACATCCCTGATGAGTTTGATCACTTTATGCCGGTTGATGATTGTCTTTCTTATATCAGGATTCCGGTGGTCCAGGAATTTGTATTTAAACCGGACATTCTCAGATGATTTTGAAGCTCTTCTGATCTCAAATGGCAGCGTTTTCGCCCTATTCAATATATGCAGCTTACTGGTGTCCAGTTCAAGGGTCCCTGTTCTGATCCCCGGATTATAATCATCATCGCTTCGGTTGATTATTTTACCGGTTACCATGATCACTGATTCCGGGTTTATTTTTGCCAGCTCATCCAGGTCAGGGAAATTCTCCCTGTTTAACCTGACCTGGAATATCTCATAGCTGGAATCGCGCAGGTCAATGAAAACAAGTTCTCCATGATCCCGCACACTTGATACCCAGCCCGCAAGTGTCACTGTTTCGGATAAATTATCCCTTGAGAGATCAGTAATGTAATGCGACCTGTATTTGTTCTCAATAATGATCTCTGAAGTTCCTGCTGCGGTTCCAATATTTTCCCCTGTCTCTTTTTTAATGCCGGGCTCTTGATCCTGGTCCCCGGAGGGTGCAGTGGTGGCAGATCCGTTCACACACAATTTGCGCATCAGTTTTTCCCGGATCATTTTCCCCGGAGCTCCCTTTCCGGTTTTCGAAAGTACTTTCCCAACCAGTATCCCTGCCTTGTTAATACTGCCTTCCACGATATCCCGGGCCACATCAGGATTTTCAGCAATGACTTCCTCTATGCACGAATCGATCTTCTCTTCTGAAATGGTATTCTCTTTAAAATATGTTTTGTAGTCAAATTCTTTATCGTTCAATAATTCAAGGATCGCTTTTTGAAAGAGGATCTGCGATATCCTTTCCTTATCGAACAACGAGAAAATCTCGATGAAATCAGGGATGCTGCTGACTTTCTGATAATCTTCCGGTTTCAGGTTGTTGGTCAATGCCCTGGCAACAAAAAGAGGGTTATTGAGTTCCTTGTTTATACTCAGCAGAACATTTGACCGTAACGGATCTGAAGTGAAAAACTTGGCATCCTGGGGAAGCACTCCTCCCTTGATCAGAATCGATTCAACCTGGAAAGGAAGCAGATTGCTTTCAACGTTTATTTCCTCAACAAGCGCTTTGATGTTGACAAACGGGATATCCGGTTCCTGGGCAAACCTGTAATCCGCAGCAAATTCCTTTTTTCGCATGATCTTGGTCTGTTTCAGATCAGCATCAAACAACACAGTTGTCTGGTCAGGTCTCGGACTATTATGTTTGGTATAATAATCAAGTTGTTTCGATACCTCTTCAATAACTGCTTCCATCATGAACTTAAAGGAGTTAAGGTTCTTGATTTCAGCACGTGGATTCAGGTCATCTGTCCCTTTCCTGCGAAGAGAGACACTCACATCCGATTTGAATTCACCTTTTTCCAGGTTCGCTTCCGAGATCCTTAAATTCTGAACAATACGTTGAAGATTCTGGGCATAGGTTGCAGCATCCTGTATATGATGGATACAGGGTTTGGTAACCACCTCGATCAGGGGGACCCCTGATTTATTGAAATCAACGAGGGACTGGTTGCGTTCGTGCATCAGCTTGGCAGCATCTTCCTCAATGTGAACCTGCTCGAGTTCAACCGTAAAGGTTGTACCGTCATTCCTGTAGCACTCCACTCTTCCGTCTGGAATAATTGGTTTTTGAAACTGAGTCAGCTGAAAGTTCTTGGGCAGGTCGGGATATTCATAGTGTTTCCTGTCCCAGCAAATGATCGTGTTGCTCATGCTGGAGTTGACCGCTTTCCCGAAAAGGACTGCTTTACGGATGGCTTCTTTGTTAACAGCCGGAAGAACACCCATCTGTCCTGTGCAAACCGGGCAGATATGCTGATTAGGATGTTCGGTTTCCTCATTGGCACAGGAACAAAACAACTTCGTTGCTGTGTTCAGCCTGATGTGTGTTTCCAGGCCGATCACCACTTCCAGTCCGAGCTGGTCAAGCGTTTCCGATATGTGGTTTTGCTCCATCAAATGATTCCTGTAAGGTATTTTGCAAACTTAAAAATGACCTGCTCCTGGTTTTTCGGGGCTGTAATCTGTATACCTGTTTCAGTGCCTACCGGGGAGGTTAAGGTGGGTAATCCTCCCAGGCTGAACCCAACTGTATAGGCATCGGACAGATACATCTCCAGAGGATGATCCAGGCTGGATCCAATTTTTGGCGGAGGGCCCGGCGATACCGGTGAAATGATCAGGTCCACCTCCTTGAAATCCCTGTTGAAGGCGCCGGTGATCTGACTTCTCAAGGCCCTTGCTTTCAGATATATTTCTTCTGCATGTCCCAGGGACAATACCTGGTTTCCCCCGACAATTCTTCGTTTGGTCTCTTCAGTAAAATGGACGGACCTGGTTAAGGCATACCCCTCTTTCAAGGTATCAGCTGTCATTCTTTCACCATAATTCATGCCGTCGAGCCGCGCCAGGTTGGAGGCCGTTTCGGCCATAGCCAGGGTATAATAAGTAGAAACCAGGACATCGGTGTTGAAAAAGTCCATTTGCTTGACTCGCAACCCTTGTTGTTTCAATCGAATGATAAGTTCCAGAAAATTCTTTCTGATCCCCGGGTCCAGGTGCTCGTTCTCAATGAAACTTTTATAATACCCCAGCTTAAATCCTTTTCCAGGAAACTCTTCACTGAATATATCTGCGGGTATGCCGGAGCTTGCGATGGTGGTCTGATCGTGGCCGTCCGGGCCGCTCATCGTGTTCAAAAGCAGCCGGATATCCTCCAGGCTTTTTGATATGGGTCCCACGCAATCTGTGGAAGAGGCATAGGCCATCAGCCCGTACCTGGAGATCCTGCCATAGGTGGGTTTTAAACCATATACCCTGTTGAAACCTGCAGGCTGCCTGATCGATCCCCCGGTATCACCACCGATTGAAAACACCGTATGTCCCTTTGCTACATTCACAGCACTACCCCCGCTTGATCCGCCCGGAACAAGATCTTCGTTCAGGGCGTTCCTGGCCGGACCGAATGCACTGTTTTCGTTGCTGCTGCCATGTCCGAAACTGTCACAATTCTCCTTAACCACAGGGATAGCTCCCGCATCCATCAGTTTTTGAATGGCTGTAGCAGTATAAGGGGCTATATAACCTTTAAGAATTGCAGAACTCCCGGAAGCGTTACAGCCCTGAAGCAGATAAACATCCTTAACTCCGAAGGGAATCCCTTCCAGTAATCCGATCTTTTCGCCTTCACTTAACTTCCTGTCCACTTTCGCTGCACGTTCCAATGCATATTCAGCAAGAAGATAGTTGGCCGTATTGTTCGGACTTTCCTCCAGTTCTTTTATTTTCTGGTTCACCAGTCCGGTACACGATATGCTGCCACTTCTGAGCTGCTTATGTATTTTTCGTATCTCTGATTCCATGGGTCAATCGTCAATCACTTTTGGAACAACCAGATAACCATTCTTCTCTTTGGGAAAATTAGCCCTGATAATCTCTTTTTCAATTTCCGGACACTCCTTGACTTCATCGCTTCTCAGATTCTCAACCGATATAACACTCTCCTTTTCAGGTTGTTGTGTACCCTCTTTGGTGTTCTCCGGAACTGCCTTTTTGATCACACTGAACAGTTCGGTCACGGCTTCTGACGAACTGGCACCTTTAATGCTTGACAGAAGATCCAGTGGCATTAATTTCCCCATCTGTTTCGGATTATAATAATTATCGCAACAAAAGTAATAAATTGATATCGAATACCAATAATTATCAAGAGTTTAGTAGTATGATAATTAATATTACCCTTAATTGAAAGTAAAGTATTTAGTCAGGCTGATGTTTGAAATCAGCCTGAAGTCCGACCGGTTGGATAAAGGATATATTCGCTCTATTTCAGTTGAACGACTCCGGATGCTTTCAGTTTTGTCGCTTCCGGTTCAGGGATTTCCCAGTTATTGTCAAAATAGCCTTTACTGATCACGTTGTCAGGGGTGCCCTTAAAAAGAATGAAATCAGGGAATGCATTCAGTGCGCTTCCTTTGCCTGCAAGCATGCTGATGCCCCCTCTCTGACCTTCTGATGAGGCAGGCGGGGTCCACCAGGGCAGACCTGAATTGATCAATATATAGTGGCCATTCATGGGGTAGATATACACGAGCCCGTACCCTTTCGCATCTTCATTCAGCTGAATAGGCAGCCTGTCAGCATATTTGTTGATCCAGCTATTTGTTGCAGCAGTCCCGAACAGCACCAGGCTGGAGGTTTCGATATCGCTTTGCCTGACACCGTTATCTGAAAGCGACCTGGGAAAGATCATTACCCGTCCGGCAAATCCCCTGTCAAAAGCCCAGTCAGCAGCCTGACTTGCAACCGCCTGCCTGGCCTGCAATTCTTCCCGGGAGGGATCGCCCTGCGTACCGTAAACATAGATATGGTTACTGCTAATCGCATCAGAAAGCGGACCTTCCGCTCCGGGCTGTTTGGAGAACAATCCGGGGGTAAATTTTTTACTCTTCCAGGCGCCGTTTTCCATGGAGAAAGAGACCGCATCGGGAGATTTGACGCTAAAGGATTTACCGTCAATGGTCACACTGACCTTTGATTTTGCTTCGAATTGTGGATGCCCTTCAAGATTCAGGGTGAAAGCCAGGAGATTTGAAGTGGTAATGTCGATTTTGTTCTTACCTGAGAATTTTGCATCAATGGATGTTTCCATGCCGGGGGTCAGATTATCAAATGTCACCCAGTAAGCCTTGTTGTATTTAAACCTGCTTGTTGTGAAATTAACCCGTGCAGGAAATGGATCACGCGTGAATTGTGAAAACCATTCGAAGATAAAGCCGTCCTTGTAAGCATATTCCCAGCTATTATGGGCAATTCCCGGATAAATGATGTATTCCACATCCACATTGTTGGCTTTGAATTTTTCTTCCCATTCGTTTGCAGTGGCCATGAGCCCGTCGCGGTCCCCCACAAAAAGGTGAACGGGAACATTCAATGCATTGCCTGCCAGGATATTTGTCTCTTCGGGGGGTGCAGGGCAAACGGGAGCTATGGCAGCCCAAAGGTCAGGACGTGTAAGCCCGACCCACAGGGTGCCTCCGCCTCCCATGGACAGACCGGTGAGGTACATCCTGTCTTCATCAATGGAGAATTTGCTTTTAATGTCTGCCAGCATATCAAATATGTCCTGTTCCGGTATTCCCTGGTAACCTGCTGTTCCACGGGCAAAGGGTGCGGCAACTATATAATCCACCGGTTTCAGTTCAGGGTAGAAGCGCGTCACTTCCAGGTCTGTTTCAGGAGGGACGAATCCGGGAGTTCCAAATGCAGGGCCCTGTTTATTTCCTTCACCAAAAGCACGCCGCAATCCCAGGCGGTGATTGGAGAACGCACCATGAAGAAATACCACCAGCGGGTATTCTTTAGACTCATCAAAATTCTCGGGGATATAAATAGCATAGGGTTGATTGCTCTCGTCCACAGAGGAGAAGAAGGTCATATCCTGCGGTCCCGGCCTGTATTTTTGTGCATAGAGCGTGACCGGATTAAATAGAAGAATCAGTGCAATTACAGACAACAATATGGTAGTTACTCGTTTCATGATAATATATCTTTTTAATTGAACGACTGGTTAATAATTGTTTGAGCTATTGGGTAGTCTGCCATAATTCGGGCAGGAATCTGTAGTATAAAAGGTGTCTCCAGGTAACAAAATCATGGGCCCCGTCACCGCCTATGTAGTACTCATGTTCAATATTCTTTTCCTCAAACTGCCGGTGTAACAGCTCCTGTCTGGAACCGGGCCTGGTTTCGTAGGTGCCTGCCCCGACAAACAGGTAATCGATCTTGTCATTCAAGTCCGGGTCATCCAGTACTCCAGGCATCAGGTCGAATGATTCTCCGGCGCTTAAGATCCCGATGGATCCGAAAACATCCAGATTATTCAGACCTATGATCTGCGCATGCCTCCCACCCATTGACAAACCGGCGATAGCGCGATGATGTTTATCGGCTTTCACACTGTAGTTAGATTCCACCAGCGGGATCACCTCCTTCAGCATCTCGTCATTAAACCCGGGAAAGCTCTTTGCTGTATGATCCGGATCCATGCGGTGTACCATCTGGTTGTTGGGCATGGCAATGATCATGGGAAGCGCCTTCCCTTCGTCAATCAGGTTGTCTTCAATGAAATTCACTCTTCCGAAAAGGCTCCAGGTCAAAGCTACCTCTCCCGAACCGCCTACCAGGTAAAGGACCGGGTATTTCCGGGCAGGATCATAACCAGGCGGTGTATACACATACATATCCCGTTCACCTCCGGTTACATCGGAATGATAGATGTGACGCGTAACCGTTCCATGCGGTACATTCCGGGCATCATACCAGGCCGGGCCATCTCCGTGCACCACCAGGATGCTGAATCCGGGTTGATTGGCAAATCCAGTGAGTGTATTGGAAGGATCGACCACGCTAACTCCATCGATAAGCAGTTTGTAGTAATAGATTTCCGGTGTCATCGGGCCTACTGTCAGGCTCCACACGCCATCTTCACCTTTGGTGAAAGGAATCGGCTGATCACTTTTCAAGCCCAGGAGAATGGAACCGGAAAGCGAGATCTCTTTTGATTCAGGAGCATTCACTCTGAATGTAACGGTGTGATCATCAAGGACCTCAGGTGAAATGGTTCTGGCCATAAAGGGGGTCAATCCCTCGACATTTCTTTGAGGTGCCCAAACCAGGTTCACATGCGCCTGTTGCGCGTTCACTGCGGATATTCCCAGAAGGAAGCATAGAAACAGGAGTTGTTTTTTCATCGTTTATTCAGGTTAAAGATTTATGTGATGTTGGTGCTCTTTCATTTAGATACCTGATCGGGCTGTAAATTACTTCAGCACGACCTCTTTCTTCAACTTTAACTCCCCGGCGGAAGCTCCCACCTGTATTTCGATATTGCATGGGTCATCCTCCCAGGCCTGGGTTGTTTCATTCCAGTATTGAAGGTTCTGCACCGGAATTTCCAGTTGAACTCTTTTGCTTTCACCGGGATAGAGAGGCACACGTGAGAATGCCTTGAGTTCTTTATAGGGCCATTCTACTGATGGATTGATACGGTGGACATAAGCCTGGACTACTTCATCGGCTGCCGTGGTCCCTGTATTTTCCAGAAGGAAATCGACCTTGATCACATCATTTTCCCTGTACGATCCTTTATTGGTTTTCAGGTCCGAATATTCAAACGTGGTGTAAGTAAGGCCATAACCAAATGGATACATGACCGGTAGGTTCTTTGTATCGAACCAGCGATAACCTACCAGGGATTCCTCCGAATAATAGGCCGTATTGGGATCCTCATTCAATCTCTTTTCCGTTGTATCCGTTGTGGATTTTTCTCCCGGTCTGCTCTCTGTAACAAGATCGGCAAACACATCGGCACCTCTCCTTCCCTGCGGATAGTTACCCAGTGCATAAGCAGGTGAATCTTCCAGTTTGATGGGAATGGTAAAAGGCAGGCGCCCGCTTGGCGAGATGTTCCCCAAAAGGACATCGGCAAGTGCATTTCCTCCCTCGGTACCATTAAACCACGAAATCAATAATGCTTTTGAAATGGGTTTCACCACATTCAGGTCGTTAGGCGCTCCGCTAACCAGTACAGTTACTATGTTTGGATTTACCGCGGCAATTGCCTGAATCAGATCATCCTGACCAGATGGAAGCTTCATATTCATGCGGTCGCTTCCTTCGGTTTCAACTGCCCGGTTATCGCCGCCTATGAAAAGAACCATATCTGCCCTGGTAGCTGTTTCAACTGCTTCCTTTGTCAGTTTTATTGCCAGTTCTTCTTTTTCACGTTCCTCTTTTTCAATTTCTTCCGGTGTCTGATTCCTTCTTCTGAACATACGTGCAAAACTGAAAACAAACGGGTCGTATCCCTGGGCATAGACAAGGTCAGCCTGGTCCCCGATCCGGTTCTTTAATCCTTCCAGAGGGGTCACTTCATAGAGGGTTTTCACGCCGGCTCCCATTCCTCCCAATCCCATGGTTTGTACGGCATTGGCTCCTATAACGGCAATAACCGGTTTCTCACTGAGATCTAAAGGAAGAACGCCTTCATTCTTCAACAGAACGATGGATTTTGAGGCAACCTGGTAAGCAATTTCCTGCTGGGGCGGCTGGGAAGTAACCTCTTTGTTGGCCTGGTCGGCCGGTACGGGTTCCACAGCCAGTCTTACCCGGAGAATTTCACGGACGCGTTGGTTGATAATATCTTCCGGAACCGCTCCTGCATGCACAGTATCGATCAGGGCTTCCCCCAGATATCTTTGACCCGGCATTTCAACATTCAGTCCGTTCGTTACCGCATCCACGGTGCTGTGTGTCCCGCCCCAGTCTGAAATAACCATTCCTTTAAATCCCCATTCATCGCGTAGTATTTTATTCAGGAGCATATCATTCTCAGCGCACCACCATCCATCAACTTTGTTATAGGCCGCCATAACTCCAAAGGCATCTGCCTCAACAACAGCGGCTTTAAACGGTGGAAGGTAAATTTCGCGCATGGCACGCTCGCCTACGATCACATTGACCCTTCCACGGTTGTTCTCCTGGTTATTCAGGGCATAGTGCTTCAAACAGGTGGCCATGCCGTTGTCCTGAACCCCTTTTGTATAGCCTACAGAAAGCCTTGAACTAAGAAAGGGATCTTCACTTAAATATTCATAGGTACGTCCACCGGTGGGTATCCGCTGGATATTAATAGCTGGTCCGAGAAGCATATCTTTTCCCCTTAAACGGCCTTCTCTGGCCATCCCGGTGCCATATGCATAGGCCAGTTCGGGGCTCCAGGTGGCAGCCAGGGCCGACCCCGTGGGGAAAAAGGTGGCTTTATCCGTTTCCCAACCCAGGGGCATCCAGCCATCCGGTTGCATTTCTTCACGAATCCCAAACGGACCATCGGCATAGATCATATCGGCAATGCCCAGCCGTTCCACACTGGCGGAAACAAACATGTGTTTCGCGTGCAGCATATTGATTTTTTCTTCCAGCGTCATTTGCATGATAAGGCTGTCGATCTGTTGTTCGTGCTGAAGCAAGGCTGAAGAAGTCACCTTTTTTTCTGAGCAGGCTCCCAGCAAAGCTGCAATAAATACGACACCTAAAAGATGGGTAGATTTCATATATTTAGTTTTGGTAAGTACTTTTATACTGAGGTTTAGATTTTCAATGGGACATAAAGTTTAATCAAACCTGATTTGGATTCAATAGGAGGACGGGATTCATCGTATAACAAAGCTAGATAATATACTGTGTTTTTGCAAAAGGGGTCATTGCATGTCCGAGATGAGCCAATTGCGTCCAAAATACTTAACTTTAATGGATGTTAATATCCCGATGCCATGAGAAGATTCATATGTATTGTTTCCAGCCTGACACTTATTCTAAACCTGGTCCAGGCGCAGGATAATAACCTGAACAACGATTCTTCCGGCACTGTTTTCCATTGGCCCGATGGCAAAAAGATGGCCCTCAGCCTGAGCTTTGACGATGCCCGTTACAGCCAGGTGGACAAAGGGATACCTTTATTGAACCGCTACCATGTTTCAGGCACCTTCTATGTATCTCCCGGTGCCATGATTGAAAGAGTGAAGGACTGGGAAAATGCAGTAGGTGCCGGACATGAAATCGGAAACCATACCCTGGTGCATCCCTGCTCCGGGAATTTTCCCTGGGCCAGGGATAAGGCCCTGGAAGAGTATACCCTGGAGAAGATGGCGAAGGAGCTCGATTCAGCCAGTGTGCTCATCCATGAAGTGCTGGGGATCTGGCCCTCGGCCTTTGCCTATTCCTGTGGCCAGACATTTGTGGGCAGGGGTGTGGATACAAAAAGTTATGTGCCGCTGGTGGTAGAGCGGTTCGAAACCGGCAGGAACTGGATGAACGAAGGGCCCAACGATCCTGTTTATTGCGACCTGGCCAGGCTCAATGGGACAGAACTGGATGGAAAATCCTTTCAGGAAGCACTTCAGCTGATCAAAGAAGCCAGAAACCAGGGAGCCTGGCTGATCTTTGCAGGTCACGAAATGAATGAAGGAGGCCAACAAACCTCACTTCTTCCTACCATCGATTCCATCTGCCGGTACGCCTCGGATCCCTCCAATGGCATCTGGATCGACAATGTGACCAATATCGGTAAATATGTCCGGGAAATGCGGGAATCGCCGGATCATACTCCTATGAAGCCATAGTTACAGCGATTTTCTTGCTTCCCGGTCCGGATCGTTTTGCACTTCACATACATCATCCAGGATCATGGTCTCTCCCTTTTCTGTTGTGTATGCCGGCCACTCAGGCAGTCCACCTCCGTTGGGATCCCCCGTTTTCATAAACTGCACCATGGAATCGGACATCATTGCCGCCAGTTTTCTAGGCCTGGATCCACCCCCTGTGTGAGAGATCTGAACGTCCGTGTTGAAATACCAGAAGGAAATATCCATGGTGTGGAAGGCTCTCAGTCTGCCGTCAAACATGGGTGTGTTCCAACCAAACCAGGCCAGGTAAGCAGGTGCCTTCTGAGCGGACTTGGCATCGATGGTTTGAATGGTGTTCTGCCTGTTGCTGATCGCCATGGCCAGGATCTCAATAGGCTTTTTGTCAGGGAAGCTTTTCGCATAAGCATTAATCACCTTGGGACCCTTTTCGGCCAGTGAACCTCCAAACCCTCTGATCGTAGCGGTGAGCTCTTTTGCCTTATCTAAAGTGATCTCTTCAAGGGACGAGTCAAATGCACTGGGCGATCTTTCATAAAAAGTACTGCAAAATATCATGGGAACATCCGTAGACAGATCACCAGAAAAATAGGGTTGCTCCGGGATGCTTACCCCATCGGCTACTGGGCCAAATCCTCCCCGGAATCCGGATACATTCATTTCCTGCTGCAAATTCCTTCGGGCGCTGTTGGCGAGGA
>Ga0210098_1000002_pt1 | contig 115413 bp, 102 predicted proteins | sample Joice_ThreeSqA_D_FD_184870 | JGI IMG/M metagenome (GOLD analysis project Ga0210098, IMG submission 184870) | Wetland microbial communities from San Francisco Bay, California, USA, that impact long-term carbon sequestration - Joice_ThreeSqA_D1... | ecosystem: Environmental > Aquatic > Marine >...
GGGAGAACGAATTGAAGTAAGGGATATTTTCGCGGTGTTCCAGAGAAACTACTGGAATGTGGTTATTGCCAATATAGTGGTAGGGATCATCGTGGTCCTGGGAATTGTCATGCTGATCGTTCCCGGGATTATTTTCGCATGCCGGCTGGCTTTTGTACCCTTTCTTGTGGTGGACAGGGAAATGGATGTAATGGATGCACTCAGGGTAAGCTGGGATATGACCCGTGGATACGGATGGCAAATTTTCTTAATGGGTCTCCTGGCCATACCTGTTGTTATTCTGGGTCTTATCTGCCTTTTTGTAGGTGTGTTTGTTTCAGTCATGTGGATCTCCACCGCTTTTGCCGCCATGTATCATGCTGTTGAAACCCAGGATGGTATACCAGAGTATCATTATCCGGCCCGGTAAAATCTCCGGTCCGGGATTTATTTCAGTGAACCGATCTCCTTCCAGCTAACCAGCTGGATATGGTTCTCGTTGAGCAGATCCCGGTATGTCTGACTAAGTACATAGTCCAGGTCCTTCTCTCTCCAGGTCGCTCCAAATGCAGGATGATTGACAGTAATCGCCTGCATTTCTGCATTATCATGAGCCAGGTGTACAATGATCACGTTGAGTCCAGGCCCCACCTTTTCAATTATTTTACCGTACTCCTCCTCCCAGGAGGTATCGGGGCCTTCCAGGTCTAACATGAAATACTGGTCCACCAGTACAAACTCGTTTTTGACCTGTTCCCGCTGCTCCTCGGGAAAACTGAAAAGCAGCATACGTGGTATAAATACAGGGATCTCATATTCCTGACCCAATTTCATATAAGTGTGGATCAGTTCGGGCCGGGCAAGTATACTTCCCATATGCGTATCCAGGTGAGTGGGTTTAATACCGTAGGAGATGGCCCGCTCGATCTGCGCCCGGATCTCTTTTTCAGCCTCAGCTGGTTCGACATGTAATCCAAACTCCTCGGTAGTGGGGTAAAAGAAACCATTTTCATCAAGCAGGCTCGGGATTTCGGTGGAGGGCAATACCCCGCCGAACTTGTAGTTGTCCCATTCCGAGGTCAGCGTGATATGGATTCCAACATCCAGGTCCGGATGATGATTGTAGTAATCGGCAAAATCGATAAACCATGGACATGGAACCATGATACTCCCCGAACTGATTCCGCCACTGGCAAAGGCTTTTTCTGTGGCATCGTTGACCGATTGTGCCAATCCGATATCATCAGCATGTACTATCAGGAGCTTGGCCCCGGCTTCGTAACCCAGCTTTTCAGCCAGTGTTAGCTGGCCACTGGACTGCAGTTCGAAAAGAAAAATGGCAAATGCCATCAGCATTATCACACCTGTTACTTTTTTCATGTTGTAGATCATTGGTTTAATGACAAATATAGAGATTTCGTGGCATTATAATTGCTGTTAAATAGGTAACCACCTAAAACCTTAGTTATGAAGCCGAAAAAATCATATAGAGCAAACCTCGAAAAGAGGAAAACTGCAAATTTTGTAGTAGGACTCCTTATTTCTCTCTCTCTTATTCTGATCAGTTTTGAGTGGACCACTCCGGATACAAAACAGCCGGGTTTGAGTCTTGCATCCGAAATCTCTCCTGAGAATGAGATGATGCAAATCACACGCCGGGACGAGGTTAAACCCCCTTCCAAGCCTGATCTGCCGGCTATTGTTGATGTCATTGAGCTGGTGAATGACGATATTGAACTTGAAGATATTAACTTCAATACCGAAGTGACCAAAGATACCTATGTTGATCTTACGGTTTATATCGACTCTGCGGAGGAGGTGATTCAGGATGAGGTAGAGTGGTATTTCGTTGAGATAATGCCCACCTTTAACGGTGGGAACCCTATACAGGAATTCAGCAGATATATTGCATCGAAAATGCACTATCCAACCGAGGCTGCTCACAATGGAATACAGGGCAGGGTATGGGTCAAATTTGTTGTGAACAGCAAGGGTGAACTGATAAATCCAGAGATTTACCATAGTGTTCATCCCGATCTTGACAACGAGGCCCTGCGGGTAATTAAAACCTCACCTCTTTGGGAACCTGGAATACAGAGTGGTGTCAGGGTAAATGTAACCTATATTTTTCCCATTAATTTCGTACTGCATTGACCACGGCTATACCGTTAGTGGGCTATTCGGATCCAGTATGAACCTCCATGCCGCTCCACATCCCTGAGGTTATCATGGTCCCAGATCGGAGTGATCAGTTCAGACAATTCTTTGTCCTGTGAAATAAAATAATTGGGCAGCATGGTCTCATATTTTCCCCGGTTGACCAGGAGATAGATGGCCAGGCCATACTGTTCTGTATAATACCTGTCACACATAAACTGTGGGTAGTCATAGGGCAGGTAGATATCGTGGAGATGAACGATGACCCCTCTTTTCAGCCTGGGCAGGATCTCCATGAAGAAGACCATGGAGTCTGAATTGGGCAGGATCCTGTGTGAATTGTCTATGAACAGAATATCGTTCGGACCCAGTGCCTCTACTATATCAAAGTCGATATTTTCGAATGGTTCGCGGATAATTCTGTTAGGCAACTGATCAATCTCAGTCCGTGGCTTGGGATCAATTGAAATGAACTCTGTGCTCAGTTCCAGTTCGACGATAGCCTTATAGGCCATTCGGGTAGAATGGCCGGATCCTATTTCAATATATCGCTTAGGCTTGAATCGGGCCATCATGGTATAGATAGCAATCATATCCAGGCCGGGCAGGTAGCCATTGTTCCATGCAGGTTTTGCCGGATCGGTTTCCACGGTTGAGTCCTGGATCGACCAGATGTTCTTTTTATACCGGAGGGCTTTTTTAAGCAGTTTTATATAGATATGCCGATTGATATCGATGATCTTATACAGTTCAGGATGAGCCGGCAAACCATGACCATACCTGGGTTTAGGTTTCACCTTATACTCAAGGAAAATGTTTTGATACCTGGGACTCAGAAATCTGTAAAGCTGCTTAAACATTGGACCATAAATGTAAATAAAAAGCGGTTACGTTAACCAGTAACGAAACCGCCTTCCCTCCGCGGGATGGACTGGGATCGAACCGATTCATTTTCATCCTGACTATTCCACCTTATTCAGTGTTCATTGTCCTTTCAAAGGAAGCAAAGAACTGACAATGGGATGAACAAAGCAATATTTCTATTATTTTATTTCACGAACCATTCTGAAGCTAAGAACTAACAGCATTACATAATAATCAAGTATATAAATTCTTTGCCACACTCCTTTATAATCCAGAATAAAGTTGTCGTGATGAAAATATTTGGCAGATAGAAAAAAGGATGCCATGGAAATGCCTGTTCCAACAACTATCCACAGGTAAATATGTAATTTCCTGTTTTCATTTCGGGGAAACATCAACATCAGGAAAAAGGGTAGCAAGACAATTCCTGTGTCCCCAATACCACTAAAAATATTATGTAATTTTCCATCCAGGGTAATAATGGTATCAGGAGGGTTAATTGGGAAACAACCTGAGCCAAGTCCTTCTCCCAGTCCATAAATTAATAAGGAAAGAGCTGCAATTTTTGCCCATTTGTTTGATTTATATACCTGGTAGAAAGCGATGACAAATAATGAAATCAACACAGTAAAAAATATTCCCCATATGGATACCAACTTTTCAATCGGACTTCCGCTTTGCCCCAGATATGATAACGATTGTGTTCTCCAGTTATAACCGGGAAATTTTGAACCAAACCAGATATCGGAGGTAATTTCAAGAATAAAGAATAACCAAAAGGATACCAGGCCAATCCAAATTATCGTTTTTCTCCCTGTCATTTTCTTGAATTAAATCCTAATTAAAGGTATTCAATATATTCATTTAGAAGAAAATGAATCCTTGTTTTTGCGTGTCAAATAATAAATGGCGCAAATGACTTGTAATAAGTCAGATACGCCATCAGTCCTGTGGGATGTACTGGAATCGAACCAGTGACCTCATGCCTGTCAAGCATGCGCTCTGAACCAACTGAGCTAACACCCCTATGGGGGCATAAAGTTAAAAAAATCTGTGATTACCTGTATGCAGTCATATGGAACGAATCACTCTCCATCATTTTCTGGATCTGCCGTCTGTTTAAAATCACTGAGAGCGATATGTACCAGATGTTGGATGACTCAAACAGAGAATAATCCACATCTTCTCCAAAGTCCTGTCCGGTGAAATCTTTATTAAGGAAGTCATCCAGGTAATATTTGAATTTCAGGTTAAATCCGCCAGGGAACTGTATCCCTGTAAAGAGGGAAGGGATCCATGGATTGACACGGTCGCTGGTCCATTCAGTGAATTTATATTTCGCCCCGTCGATGAATTTCTTCTGTTTGTAGTGGAACATCCATTCATATTCACCGCCCGCATAAAAGAAATAGTTCTTATCGAACGAGCCCAGTTTGATGGCCAGTGGAAATCCCAGTGAGTAGCTCCGGTGTTTGATCTTGGTATTCTTGTTAAAATCGGGGTGTGTATTATACACATTATATCCTACATTCTGATACAGGTCTTCCATGATCAGTCCAACATTTCGTATGGCTAAACCGGTATAGAGACCAATGTTGTTTGTCAGATCAAAATTGATAAGCTGCTGGGTGTGAAAAAAGAGGGTGAACCGGATATTGTTATGGGTGTTGGTCCCGTTGAAGGCGACGTTGGTTCCCGAGAAGATGACCTCACTGCCGGATGAAAGATAAATATGTTTGTTTTGTGCCTCAAGGGTTATAGCGGCCACGGAAAGCAACAGTGTGAGGGTGTATCCCTTCATGATCTGGTTATTTGGGATTTCAAATATTCAACAAAATATAAATATTTCAAAGTTTTGTAAGGTGTGATTTCACCACCTGTTCAAATTCATCCTTCAGCAGATGCAACAACGGCAAATTTGTATCAAAATAGTGTTTATCTATTTGTTTTACAGGAAGCACCTTGGGTGAGGTGCCGGATATAAAGACTGAAACCATGCTGTCCATTTCTTGCAGGGATACAATCTTCTCCAGGATGCGGATATCGTTTTTGCGGGCGATCTCAAGCACGTATTTCCGGGTAATACCAGGCAGGATCTCCTTTTCAGGAACGGTGATCATACTGCCTTCCTGATCGATAAAGAAGATATTGGAACGGCTTCCCTCAGTCAGCTGGTTTTCAGGATTGATCAAAATTGCTTCATACACACCCTGTTCCCGGATAAATTCGCCAACAGATCTTCTGAATTGGTCATCCCATTTCTTAATACCCGGATTGTGCCGTTGGTGGGGATAGATGGATAGATTCACACCTTCCAGATACATGGATTGATCGGGATAGATATAGGGGATATAATAGCACTGAAGGGAATTCGTGCCTTCACCGGTTTTCTGGAGGCAGATCCTGATATTCCCTGCCGAGAAGGGGTTCTCATTAATAAGTAATCTGAGGCTGGTAATGATCCTCTGATCACCCGGGAATTCTATGGTTGAGCCCGACACCGATTTACCGAGTCTTTCCAGGTGGTCATCCAGAAAGAGGATCTTACCATCGATTAACCTGACTACCTCATAATAGGTATCGGCAGACATATCGGGGATAAATCCTGATATATCTGCCGATAGGCCATTTACTACATACCTGTTACCCAGTATCTTACCTTTTATCATTCTACCCTTATGGAGGCAGCCGGGTTCATCCGGGAAGCTTTAATTGATTGCCAGCTTACAGTGATCACGGCAATAGTTAACGATAACAACAAAGATATGATAAAGGTCCAGAACGGGAACTCGATTCTGTAGGTGAAATTCTGCAGCCAGTTTTTCATGGCAAAATAAGAGACTGGCCATGCGACGATATTCGAAATTATAACCCATTTCGAGAACTGGGACAGGAACAGATACAGTATCTGGTTCTGCGAAGCTCCCATGACCCTTCTCAAGCCGGTTTCCCGGGTTCGTTTTACGGTCATAAATGAAGAGAGTCCCAGCAAACCAAGGGCAGCTATAATGATGATCAGGACAGTGAAAGAGATCACCAGACCAAAAATTACTTTTTCTTCACTATAAAGAGCCTTAAGTTCGTCGTTGAGGTAACTGTACTGGATGGGGAATGAGGGATTGAATTCTTCCCGTTTCTCCTTTACCCAATTCAATACTTCCCCGAAGTTTTGATCCGCTACTCTGATGGAGAGGGTTCTCATGAAGTTGGCATTTTCATTACAGATCATCACCAGGGGTTCCACAGGATTGTGAAGCGAACCGTAATTGAAATCTTTAACCACTCCGACAATTTCACCAACGGGATTGTTGGCGCCCTCAATATTGACGCCAAAGATAAACTTCTTCCCAATGGCTTTATCTCCCCATTGCATCTCTCTGACCAGTGCTTCGTTGACCACGAAGGCATTGGTCATGTCCGAGCCAAACTCTCTGTCGTAAAACCGGCCTTCCACCAGTTTCAAGCCCATTACATCCAGATAATCGTAATTGACAAAACAATTGTTGAAGGCTTTTTCGCCCATTTCGCCATCATTGGTCTCTGCTGTCATGACCCGCTTGCCATAGAACCTGCCTGGTGCCGTAGTCGATAGTGCTGTCCCCTGAACCGATGGATCTCTTTCAATCTCCCCCATAAATGCTTTCACATTATTGATGACTGCCGTATCATTCAAGGTGAGCATTAATATCTGTTCTTTGTCGAAGCCAAGGTCCTTTTTCTGAATATACCCCATCTGCAGTGCAACGACAATGGAACCAATGATCATCACGGCAGAGATCATAAACTGGGCAATAACCAGTCCGGTTCTCAGCCATCCCCTGTCTTTGCTGCTAACTCCGTTGCCTTTCAGGACAGAGATTGGATTAAAAGATGCCAGGTATGAGGCCGGATAAAGACCCGACAACAGACCGGTAATAATTGAGATACCCAGTATGAACAGGAGTATGGTGGGTTGAAAGATGGTATGAAAGTCAAATGTTTTCCCGGCAAGCGTATTGAAAAGGGGGAGGGCCAGTATAGTTAACAGTGTAGCCAGCACACCGGCAAATAGTGCCATAACCACAGACTCGCCCAGGAATTGCGACCTCAGTTTACTCTTATTGGCACCGCCTACTTTCCGGATCCCAATCTCTTTTCCACGGTTTGTGGCCCTGGCAGTTGTCAGGTTGGTATAATTAATACTGGCGATTATAATGAGGAACAGGGCAATTACAGCCATAATGTATACATAATTCATGTTTCCCTTGGGCAGGTCCCAGGTCAGTTCATCTTTCTGGAAATGCACATCGGCAAGTGGAGTGATCCGCAGATTAAAGGAGGCTTTAATCTGGTCACCCAGTGACCTCATATATTTATCGTAGAATTCAGGAAACTTGTCCAGAACCATATCCGGAGTTGTATTTTCCGCCATCAGCACGTAAGTGTAACAGTTTACATTCCAGAAAGAAGGTGCACTGCGGTCATTGAACCGTTCGCTTCCTATCTGATCCTCAATGGTTGAAGTTGAGACCAGGCCATTGAAACGGAGGTGTACGTTGTCCGGCAGATCTTTAAAGACCCCTGTGATATTGAAGGTAGTCCCATCCAGGCTCACCATACTTTTGCCCACCACATCCCAGCTGCCAAAATATTTATTCGCAAGCGAGCGGCTGATCACCATGGAGAATGGTGCAGTTAGGGCAGTATGAGGATCACCGGTTATAAAAGGAACGGTAAAGATGTTAAACAGGGTCGAATCGGCCAGCATGATACTATCTTCCTTAAAAGTGTCTTCATCCCTTTTAAAATAGAAATCCGGACGGGGCAGGATCCGTACCTGGTCGATAATTTCAGGGTAGTCATCCTTTAAAGTAGGTCCCAGCGGGATCTGGGTAATAGCTGTAAGGTCCTGTTTTTCATTAATAAAGAAGTCACCCTCAAGCCGGTAAATCCGGTTAAAATTCTCATTATGTTTGTCGAAGGTGACCTGGTCCTGGATATAGACAAAGATCATTATGGTGGCTGTAATCCCAATGGCAAGCCCAAACAGATTTAACAGCGTAAAGAACAGATCCCGTCGTGCATTTCTGACCAGAGAAAGCAGGTAATTCTTAAAAAGTGACATCGGAGCGTTAAGTTTTAGTTATGCAATCTTATTTTAACTCAAGAGCAGTGCCAAAACATTTAAAAAATTCTATATGAATATATTATGATTGTCGACTCAAAACGAAGCTGTCCGCATTCGTATATCGACTGTTCAATAGCGGACATTGTCCTGCTCGCTTTGTTCTAAAAATATTTTGTTATTTTTACCTGTAACAGACACACCGGATACCATCCATAATGAGCAAGTTGATTTTCTTTATCGACGATGACAGTGTAATCCTGAACCTCATGGAATTTACTTTTCAGAGCAGGCTGGATTATGAGGTTGTTTGCTTCCGGACAGGGGAGGAGTGCCTGGAAAATCTTCACATGAAACCAAACCTGATTGTGCTTGATCATATCCTTGAAGGAGCAGGGGAAAACAATCTTAACGGCCTGGATATCCTCAAGGAAATCAGGAAAATAAATAAAAAGATTCCTGTAATCATCCTGACCGGTCAGGGCGACGATGACCTGCTGACTAAATTTATGGAGAATGGCGCCAACAGATACCTGACCAAGGACGATTATTTCATAGATTCACTCATTGAAACCATCCAACAGGTGCTCAGCTGATTTATCAGCCGTTTAATCACCTTACTATCATGAATTAAAGCGGGAAATTTGTTTTTTTATATGAGATAAATTTATACTTTTGCACTCCCAAATTGAAGAATTGTGAGCAAAAGGGGTTCATATGCAGTACGCATTTCTGGTTTAGGAGAAGGAGATCACATTTTTTCATTTGAGCTTGACAGACAGTTCTTTGCATTATTTGAGCATTCCGATATTTGTAACGGAAACGTACTTGCCACAGTGACTCTGGAAAAAAAGCCAGGAGTATTATCACTGCACTTCAGATTAGAAGGAGAAGTGGAGGTCATTTGTGATCGTTGCCTTGAGAACTTTATGACCGGTGTATCCTCAACACAATCCATTTTTGTGAAAATGGGAGAAACACCCGGTGAAGTTGATGAGGATGTATTGATCATAGGAAAAGATGAGCATGAGATCGAGGCGGGCCAGTATCTGTATGAGTTTATTGTGCTGGCATTACCCTATCAAAGGATTCACCCGGATGATTCAGACGGAAACTCATTATGTAATCCGGAAATGTTAAAGAAACTGGATGCTCACAGGGTCAAAGAACAGAAAAGGAACGAAAAGACAGATCCCAGATGGGACGCATTAAAAGGAATTATTGAAAAAAACTAATAGCAATGGCACATCCAAAAAGAAAGACTTCAAAGACCAGAAGAGACAAGAGAAGGACGCATCATAAAGCTGAGGTTCCAACACTCTCTACCTGTTCAACGACAGGAACTGTTCATGAACGTCATCACGCTTACTACGTAGATGGAAACCTTTATTATAAAGGCAAACTCGTTATTGACGCCGAAGCCAGTATAGGTTAGGCCCGGATATTCACCTGGGCTGATGCCCGGTAACCCATGCGCATTGGGATCGATATAATGGGGGGCGATTATGCTCCTGGTTCTGTATTACGAGGAGCCATTCTCGCCAGGGAATCCTTGCCTGTTGATACAGAGATCGTATTGATAGGAAGCCAGGATATCATCACCCGCTATTCAGAGGAACACCAGCTCGATGTTAGCGGGTTTTCTGTTGTAAATACAGTGGATGATGTGGGCATGGATGATCCTCCTTTGAAGGCATTTAAGGAGAAACCGAAAGCCAGTCTCTTCCTTGGCCACAGATTACTGGCCGATGGTTCACTGGACGGCTTTTGCAGTGCTGGGAATACAGGAGCCATGATGATCGGAGCCATGCAGATCATCACTTCCATTTCAGGGATCATTCGTCCGGCTATAGCCGCCCCCATGCCCAATGTAGAGGGTTCTCATTCACTTTTACTGGACGTGGGACTAAATCCGGATGCGCGCCCCGATGTTTTATACCAGTATGGCACCATTGGTACCATTTATTCAAACTTGGTGGATGGTATTAAAGAGCCCGGAGTAGCTTTGCTCAATATGGGTATCGAGGAGAATAAAGGGAACCTGGTAACCAGAAGCGCATTTCAGTTGATGAAAGAGACCTCCTCTTACAATTTTCTGGGAAATATTGAAGCGAATGAGATGTTTGTCTCCAGCAGGGCCAATGTTATCGTGACCGATGGGTTCATTGGTAATATGATGCTCAAACAGGCTGAGGCATTTTACAATGTAATTTCCCACAAATGCATCAGCAATGGTTATTTTGAAATGTTTAATTTTGAGAATTTTGGAGGCATACCAGTACTGGGCGTAAAAGCTCCCCTGGTTATCGGGCACGGGATCTCCAATGAAAAGGCGATAAAAAGTATGCTCTTTCATACGATGGAAGTTGTAAGAGCTGGGCTGGTAAACAGGATTAAAGAAGAACTGGAAAAATGAGCAAGATTGCAGCAGGAATTACTGGTATCCATGGCTGGGTCCCTGAATACCGACTTACCAATGACGAGTTGAGTACCATGGTGGAGACCTCCGACGAGTGGATCATGCAGAGGATTGGCATCAAGGAGAGGAGGATCATGAAGGAAGGAGCCACCTCTGATATGGGAGCCATGGCTGTGGAAGGATTGTTGAAGAAGACAGGGACTTCCCCTGACGATATAGAATTGCTGATCTGTTCCACCATAACTTCTGACCACCCTTTTCCTTCAACGGCTAACCTGATTGCCGATAAGGTGGGCATCAAAAATGCATGGAGTTTTGACCTGAATGCTGCCTGCTCAGGGTTTTTATACGGACTTGAAACTGCAGTCAACTTTGTCCAGTCAGGCCAGTATAAAAAGGTGATACTGGTAGGAGCCGATATGATGTCCTCTATTACAGATTATACCGACCGGACCACCTGCCCTCTTTTCGGTGATGGTGCGGCTGCAGTAATACTGGAGCCTGTTGATGATGACTTTGGTGTAATAGATGCCATCCTCCAATCCGATGGAAGTGGCGTAAAGAACCTCCATATGAAGGCTGGCGGGTCTGCCCGTCCGGCATCGCATGAAACAGTTGATGCCAGAGAACATTTTGTTTACCAGGAGGGACAGGCCGTTTTTAAGGTGGCTGTTTCTAAAATGGCTGATGTCTCCGTAGAGATCATGGAGAAAAACGGACTTACCCCGGAAACCCTTACCTGGCTGGTACCGCACCAGGCCAATATGCGCATTATTGAAGCAGTGGCCAGGAGGATGGATATCCCCAAAGAAAAGGTGATGATCAATATTGAGAAATACGGTAATACTACTGCCGCAACGATACCGCTCTGTCTCTGGGAATGGGAGTCGCAGTTAAAAAAGGGGGATAACCTGATACTTTCCGCCTTCGGGGGAGGTTTTACATGGGGATCCATCTATCTCAGGTGGGCATACGACGGAAACGAGAATTATGATTAAGTTTGTACAAAAAGTAATATATGGCAAAAATGGGTGAATCAGAGAATACCAATAAGATCAATATGATTGGCGTTGGAACCACGATTGAAGGAAGTATTAATTCCAGTGAAAATATTAGATTCGATGGAAACCTGGTTGGAAACCTGAATACCAAAGGAAAGGTATTTGTTGGACAGACCGGAAAGGTGAGCGGGGAAATCAGGTGCAAGAATTGTGAGGTCGAAGGTGTAGTGGACGGAAAAATAGTTGTGGAGGAATTACTTTCGCTTCGTTCGATGTCAAAATTATACGGTGAAATCAAGACCGGTAAGCTGGCCATAGAGCCGGGAGCTACATTTACCGGTAAATGTGATATGGGTGGAAAAAAAGAAGTCGTCACCGAACCAATCGCAAAACCCAAAGAAGGACAACAGTCGTAAAGAGACGGGTATGAACTCCTTTATCCGCTATTCCGGAATGGGATTTCAGATGATTGCTATTATTCTTCTTTTTTACTGGGCCGGTTCAAAACTTGACGAAAGGTCGGGTAACGAAAAACCTGTTTACACAGCTGTACTCTGCCTGCTCGGTGTTTTTGCCGGGCTGTACATCGTGCTGAAGGAATTCATAGCCAGGAGAGATGATTGACCGGGTGCGCTACATCTGGCAACTCCTGATACTTGCTTCGGTGCTGACTATTTCAGGCATATTACTTATACCTCATATCGTTCCAGGAATCTCAGTAGTCAATTATCTTTTGGCTCTTGGCTGTGTAACCATCGTAAACCTGGTAACATACCTGATAATGTATGCCGGAGTAAGCAGGAATAACAGGGAAGGAATGGTCTATCTGCTCGGGGGGATAGGTGTTAAATTTCTTTTTTATTTGTTGGTTATAATGCTTTTTTGGATCGTCACAAAAAATCTATCCAAAGCCTTTATCCTTACATTTTTTGCACTATATTTAATTTTTACTTTTTTTACAGTTGCTCATCTTCTTAAGCTACTGAAAAACAAATAATTACATTGACTGTGAGCAAGAGATATTTTGCTATTTTAACCAGCCTTCTGATCATTTTCATCGTTTTGGGCCGGGGCACCCAACTATATGGACAGGATGAACATCACCCTGCCGTTGATACCGCTCAAAATAGCGGGCATGCTGAAGCTGCAGAAGAGGAGTTCAATGCAACCGAATCCATTCTCGAACACATTTCTGATTCTCATGATTGGCATCTATATACAACAAAGGAAGGAAAGCATGTGAGCGTTCCGCTACCGGTGATCCTCTACAGCAAACATTCAGGGCTGCATATTTTTTCTTCCAGTAAAATTGCCCATGGACACACGCACGAAGGTTTTCAAATGGGTGAGGGGACCATTGAAATAAAAAACAGGAAAGGTGAAATGGCCGAAAAGAGCCTGGCTGGGAAGATCATTGAGGTTGATCAGCAAGGAAATATGATTGAGGCTGGATTACCGGTCGATTTGTCCATTACCAAGAATGTAGCCATGATGATGCTGTCAGTCATCATTCTGTTGTGGGTATTCCTGGCACTTGCAAAAGCCTATAAGAAAATGGGTATCAGTGAGCCCAAAGGAATGATGGGATTCATAGAACCGGTGATCGTATTTATTGAAGAAGATGTGGCTATTCCCAATATCGGGGAGGACAAGTACTACAGGTATATGCCCTATTTGCTGACGATCTTCTTTTTCATCCTGATCAATAACCTGATGGGTCTGATCCCGTTCTTCCCGTTCGGGGCCAATGTTACGGGGAACATCGCGGTGACAGGTGTGCTGGCCATTTTCACATTCCTCATCACGACTTTCAGTGGGAACAAGGGATACTGGCAGCATATTTTCAATACCCCGGGTGTTCCGGTATGGCTCTCCCCCATCATGATCCCGGTAGAGATCATCGGCATGATTACCAAGCCCTTTGCATTGATGGTGCGGCTTTTCGCCAATATTACGGCAGGCCATATCATTGTGTTGAGTCTTATCTCCATGATCTTTATTTTCAAATCCATATTCATGTCCGTCCCATCCCTGGTGATGGTGATTTTTATGGATCTGATCGAATTGCTTGTGGCATTTCTGCAGGCCTATATATTTACTTTATTATCAGCATTGTTTATCGGATTGGCGATGCCGGAGCATCACCATGATTAGTTTTCACTTATATATTTAATTATTATGACAGGTACATTAGCAGCAATCGGAGCAGGACTGGCCGTAATTGGAGCAGGACTCGGGATCGGAAGGGTCGGTGGACAGGCAATGGATGCCATTGCACGTCAGCCAGAGGCCGGAGGTAAGATTCAGACCGCCATGATTATTTCAGCAGCTCTGATTGAAGGCGTGGCTTTATTTGCCGTTGTGGTATCCATGATGAGCAACTCTTAAGCCTGACTGAACAGGCCTGTAACGGTTGGTTGCAGGCCTTTCTTTGAAAACAATTAAACACAAAATATAATGGATTTAGTAACACCGGGAGTAGGAATGATCTTTTGGTCGACCCTCTTCTTTCTTGTTTTGCTTTTTGTCCTTGGCAAATTTGCATGGCCGGCGATCCTGACAGCTGTAAAAGCGCGTAATGAAAGCATAAGGAAAGCCCTTGATGCTGCTGAAAGTGCGAAGAAGGAGATGGCTAAGCTGCAGTCCGACAATGAGAAGATCCTCGCAGAAGCTAGAGCTGAAAGAGATGCGCTGATGAAGGAGGCCAAGGAGATAAGAGATAAACTGATCAGTGAGGCAAAAGAGAAAGCAGCAGAAGAGGCTAAGAAACTGGTAAAGAGTGCCAGAGATTCCATCCAGAGGGAGAAGGCTGCTGCAATGAATGAAATGAAAGAGCAGATGGCCGGTCTTTCAGTGGATATTGCGGAAAAGATCCTTCGGATCAAACTGGAAGACAGTAAAGCTCAGAAGAATCTGGTCAATAAACTGATCAACGAGGCCGATCTGAATTAACATCCTTATGAACGAGAGCCAGATATCAGTTCGTTACGCCAAAGCACTGTTTCAAAGTGCACTTGAGCAGCATCAGCTCGATAACGTTTACAACGATATGGAGGTGTTAACCAATACCTGTAAACTGGACGATTTCCAGTACATGTTAGTGGTACCTACCCTGCAACCCAGTCAGAAAATCAAATTGATGGCCTCTATTTTTGAAAAGCACTTTTCAAAATTGTCCATCTCTTTGATCAATCTGGTTATCGAAAATAAGCGGGAAACTTACCTTCCCGGAATTGCCAGGAATTTCAGGGACCTGTACCGTAAAGAAAGGGGAATCAGAATTGCCAAACTGATCACGGCTCAATCGGTCGACGATTCTGTAATGGATAAAATCCGCAGGCTGATCGGGAAAGCATATGATTCGGACGTGGAACTTTCATCCTCTGTAGAAGAGCATGTAATAGGAGGATTTGTTCTTACTATTGAAGATATGCGGTACGACGCAAGTGTCGAAAATAACCTCAGAAAAATAAAGAAACAACTATTTAAAACCAGTATTGAAAAGTAATAGCATATGTCTCAAATAAAACCTTCCGAAGTATCGGAAATTTTAAAAAAACAAATTGAAGGATTCAAAAGTGAAGTTGAACTTGAAGAGGTGGGTACCGTCCTCCAGGTTGGAGATGGAATTGCCCGAATCTACGGACTTAACAGTGTAGAAGCCAATGAGATGATCGAATTTGACAGCGGTGTCATGGGGATCGTATTGAACCTGGAGGAGGACAATGTCGGAGCTGTTTTGCTGGGCTCATCGGAATTGATTAGGGAGGGCGATTCAGTTAAACGGTCAAGGAAAATTGCTTCCATCAGTGTGGGTGAAAAGTTACTGGGACGTGTCATCAATACCCTGGGAGAACCGATCGATGGGAAAGGCGCCATTACAGGGAAGATGATCGATTTACCGCTGGAACGGAAAGCACCCGGTGTGATTTATCGCCAGCCGGTAAATGAACCCCTGCAAACCGGGTTGAAGCCAATTGATGCCATGATTCCCATTGGGCGCGGACAGCGGGAACTGATTATTGGTGACCGCCAGACGGGGAAAACAGCCATAGCTGTTGATACCATTATCAACCAGAAAGAGTTTTACGAGAGGGGTGAAACTGTTTACTGTATCTATGTTGCTGTTGGGCAAAAGGGCTCAACAGTGGCCAATATTCAAAAAACCCTGGAAGAGGCTGGAGCCATGGATTATACAGTTATAGTATCGGCAACTGCTTCTGATCCAGCCGCCCTCCAGTTTTATGCTCCTTTTGCAGGCTGTTCCATCGGGGAATTTTTCAGAGATACAGGCAGGCCTGCCCTGATTATTTATGATGATCTTTCCAAACAGGCAGTGTCCTATCGGGAGGTCTCTCTCCTGTTGAGGCGTCCTCCGGGAAGGGAAGCCTATCCAGGTGATGTGTTTTATCTGCACTCGAGATTGCTTGAGCGCGCTGCCAAGATTATACAATCTGATGAGATTGCCCAGAAAATGAATGATCTGCCCGAGCAACTAAAACCGCTCGTTAAGGGCGGAGGGTCACTTACTGCACTGCCTATTATTGAGACCCAGGCGGGTGATGTTTCTGCCTATATTCCCACAAACGTGATCTCCATAACAGATGGCCAGATCTTCCTGGAATCCAACCTTTTTAATGCGGGTGTGCGGCCTGCCATCAATGTTGGTATATCTGTATCCAGGGTGGGAGGGAATGCCCAGATTAAATCGATGAAGAAAATTGCCGGGACACTGAAGCTTGACCAGGCTCAGTTTCGCGAATTGGAGGCATTCTCCAAATTTGGCTCTGACCTGGATGCAGCCACGATGGCCGTGCTGGATAAGGGGCGCAAAAATGTCGAGATCCTAAAACAGAATCAATACGCCCCCATGTCGGTTGAGAAACAGATAGCCATTATTTACTGTGGGACAAAGGGATTGCTCTCGGATATACCCGTTGAACGTGTCAAAGAATTTGAAGAAGATTTCCTGGAATATATGGAATTGAAGCACAAAAGTACGCTGACCGCACTTGCTCAGGGTAAATTATCAGATGAGATCACCGGTGTGATCGAAAGTGTGGCCAGTGAAATTATTGAGAAGTTTAAGTAATTCTGAATGGCAAGTTTAAAGGAAATACGTGAACGAAAGGCTTCTGTAGCTTCTACGAGACAGATCACCAGTGCCATGAAGATGGTCTCGGCTGCAAAACTGAAGAAGGCGCAGAATGCAATCGTTCGGTTCAGGCCCTATGCAGAAAAGCTACAGGAGATCCTGGCAAGTGTGGGCGACAGTATCAAGGATGATGAAGATAACCAGTATGCAGTTCAGAGAGATAAGGAGAGGATACTATTGATCCTGCTTACTTCTAACAGGGGATTGTGCGGGGCATTTAACTCCAGCGCTATCAAAGCTACAATTCACAGGGCACTGACCACTTTTGACAGTCAGATGATGGCCCGCCAGGTGGATTTTATTGCCATCGGAAAGAAAGGAGCTGATTTTTTGCGCAGAAAGGGATACAATGTCATTTTCAATGGAAGCGGGATTTTCCAGGAGCTCACATTTGAACGGGTGGCTGAAATAGCCAATATGGTAATGGGATTTTTCACCGAAGGTGAATATGACCATGTTGATGTGATCTATAACCAGTTCAAGAATGCCGGGACTCAGATTCTTACCATTGAGCAGTTCCTTCCCATCCAGGTTGATACGCTTAAAGAGGAGAGCGGTCCAGCATCCAATGTGGATTATATCTTTGAGCCCTCCAAGGAGTATATTGTCGAGGAATTGATACCCCGCTCACTGAGACTCCAGTTCTACAAGGCGATACTGGATTCACATGCATCGGAGCATGGTGCAAGGATGACCGCCATGCATAAGGCCACGGACAATGCCACCGAATTGCTGAAAGAACTGAGCCTTCAGTTCAATAAGGCACGCCAGGCAGCGATTACCAATGAAATACTAGAAATCGTCGGCGGCGCAGAAGCCCTGAAAGGCTGATCCCTTCCTTTCTCTATTAATATCCCTGAGAGCTTAATACTCCCCCCAGTTCTTTATGGCAATATCCTCCAGTGTCATCTTGCAAATGGCATAGATGAATGCTGAAGCCAGTCTTGCATTGGTCAGCAGCGGTATATTGAAATCCACGGCCCCCCGCCTGATGCTGTAGTCATTGGAAAGTTCATTCGACGAAAGATCCTTTGGGATGTTGACTACCAGGTCAATCTCTTTCGCTTTCAAATAATCCAAAACATTGGGTTTCCGGTTTTCGTCGGGCCAGGCCAGATCAATGGAGTTAATTCCATTCAGTTTAAGGAACTCATGTGTTCCGTGCGTGGCAAAAAGATTATATCCTTTATCAATAAGCATCTTGCACGAGTTCACGAGCTCCACCTTGGAACGCATGTCCCCAGTAGAAAGCAGGATATTTTTCTTTGGGATCGTATAGCCAACCGATAACATGGCTTTCAGGATTGCTTCGTAGTAGGTATCGCCGATACAACCCACCTCTCCGGTGGAGGACATATCCACACCAAGTACCGGATCTGCCTTTTTCAACCTGGAAAATGAAAACTGGGGGGCCTTGCAACCTATATAATCCAGGTCAAAGATCGACTTATGCGGTTTCTCTACAGGCATTTTGAGCATGATCTTGGTAGCCTGATCGATCAGGTTTGACTTCAGGACCTTCGAAACAAATGGCATACTTCGGGATGCCCTGAGATTGCATTCGATCACCTTTATATCGTTATCCTTGGCCAGGAACTGGATATTAAATGGCCCTGAAATTTCAAGGGCTTCGGCCAGTTGCCTGGCGATCTTCTTGATCCTTCTTACTGTTTCGAAATAGATCTTCTGGGGAGGGAAGATCATGGTGGCGTCGCCGGAATGAACACCTGCAAATTCCACATGTTCCGAAATGGCATAGGAAAACAGCTCCCCGTCCCTTGCCACAGCATCAATCTCGATCTCTTTGGCCTGCTCGATGAACTCGGATACCACGACAGGATATTGCTTGGATACCCTTGCGGCCAGGGTCAGAAAACCCTCCAGTTCCTCACTGTTTGATACGACGTTCATGGCGGCTCCCGAGAGTACATAGGAAGGCCTTACCAGCAACGGGAAACCCACCTCATTGACGAAGGTGTAGATCTCATCCATACTGCTAAGCTCTTTCCAGCGTGGCTGGTCTATACAAAGTTCGTCCAGCATCATGGAGAATTTGTGCCTGTTCTCGGCATTGTCGATGGACTCGGGGGAGGTACCCAGAACGTGTACATGCTGTTCATGTAACCGCATAGCCAGGTTATTGGGGATCTGTCCCCCAACGGATACGATTACTCCTTTGGGCATCTCGAGATCATGGATGTCCATTACACGTTCAAATGAAAGTTCGTCGAAATAGAGCCGGTCACAGACATCGTAATCGGTGGAAACCGTCTCCGGGTTATAATTGATCATGATGGACCGGTAGCCCTCATCGTTAACTGTCTTCAGTGCATTGACACTGCACCAGTCAAACTCCACGCTTGAGCCTATCCTGTAGGCTCCGGATCCCAGGACAATTACTGATCGCTGGTCAGTTTTAAAGTCAATATCATGTTCACTGCCACTATATGTCAGGTACAGATAGTTGGTTTGAGCCGGATATTCAGCTGCCAGCGTGTCGATCTGTTTTACTACGGGAAGGATATTTCTTCGTTTCCGGTGTTCGCGAACCTTCAGCATATTTTCCGTAACATCTCCCTTCATAACCAGGCGTGCTACCTGGAAATCACTGAATCCGGCTTTTTTTGATTGCAGCAATAATTCATCTTCCAGTTCAGCAAGGGACCTGGTCTTTTCCAGCTCCTCCTTGAGGTCAAAAATATTTTTCAGCTTGACCAGGAACCATTTATCAATTTTGGTCAAATCGTGTATCAAATCGACGGAATATCCTTCGCTGAAGGCCTGTTCTATAACGAGGATCCTCATATCGGTGGGTTCTGAGAGCTCCATGTCGATGTCCTCAATCTCCATTTCATGATTGCCTACAAAACCATGCATACCCTGCCCGATCATCCGGATACCTTTTTGTATCGACTCCTCAAATGTGCGTCCAATGGCCATTACTTCGCCCACCGATTTCATACTTGAATCGATCAGTTTGGAGACTCCCTGGAATTTATTGAGATCCCACCGGGGAATTTTGCAGACAATATAATCCAGGGCTGGCTCAAAAAAGGCGGAGGTGGTTTTGGTAATGGAATTTCTGAGTTGATGAAGCCCAAACCCCAATGCCAGTTTGGCAGCCACGAAAGCCAGCGGGTAACCCGTTGCCTTGCTGGCCAGGGCGGAGGACCTGGAGAGACGCGCATTGACCTCAATGACACGGTAATCCTCAGAATCAGGGTCCAGCGCATACTGCACATTGCATTCTCCGATGATTCCGATGTGCCTGATGATATCAATTGAGAGTTTACGTAGCAAGTGGTATTCGCTGTTGGTAAGTGTTTGAGAGGGCGCTACCACGATGCTTTCACCGGTATGGATCCCAAGCGGATCAAAATTCTCCATGTTACACACGGTAATACAATTGTCAAACCGGTCCCTGACAACCTCATACTCCACCTCTTTCCACCCTTTCAGCGATTCCTCAAGCAGGATCTGGGGAGAGTAGGAGAATGCCTTTTTTGCCAGTTTTTCCAGATCACTACTGTCGTAACAAAAACCGCTTCCCTGGCCTCCAAGGGTATAAGCGGCACGTATGATAATTGGATAACCTAACTCTTCCGCAGCTTTATATGCATCTTCTTCTGTGGTAACAGCAATGCTTCTGGCGGTTTTTATGTTGATCTCAGCCAGTTTACCAACAAATAGTTCCCTGTCCTCTGTATCCATGATCGCCTGGACGGGGGTTCCAAGCACCTCTACATTGTATTTTGCCAGGATACCCTCTCTATAAAGAGCCACTCCGCAGTTCAGTGCGGTTTGTCCCCCAAAAGCAAGTAAGATCCCATCCGGTTTTTCTTTTTCAATGACCCTCTCGACAAAATAGGGTGTGATGGGGAGAAAATATATCTGATCGGCCACATCCTCAGAGGTTTGCACAGTGGCAATGTTGGGATTGATAAGTACTGTAAATATGCCCTCTTCCCGCAGAGCCTTAAGGGCCTGTGATCCCGAGTAATCGAATTCTCCGGCTTCTCCGATTTTCAATGCTCCTGATCCAAGGATGATCACTTTGTTAATTGAATCTTTCATGGGAATGGACTACTTGACTGTTTTTTGCGGGAGGTAAAAATATAAAAAAAACCTGAGAGAATGACACCTGTTTGGATAAAATGTATAAATTTGCATTCTGAATGTATAAATATACAAATTGCTCTGATGAAAAACAGGAATGAACGTTTGATGGAGATACGCCGGCTTATAGGCAACCGGAATATTTCCAGTCAGGAAGAGTTAATGAGGATTCTGGAAAAGCAGGGGTATGAAATGACCCAGGCAACGCTCTCCAGGGACCTGAAATATCTGAAGGTTGCCAAAATGCCTGATGACAAGGAAGGTTATGTATACATACTGCCTGATAAAGACCAGGCTGTGGAAGAGGTTGAATTGTCCGGCCAGGGGCTCAGCGGCCTTATTTCACTTGATTTTGCCCAGGGTATGGCTATTCTCAGAACATTACCGGGTCATGCGGGCAGTATTGCCTATACGCTTGATAATCTGGGAGCCTATGAGATTGCCGGGACCATTGCGGGAGATGATACGATCCTGCTGATCCCGCGTGATGGAGTTTCCCGGTCGGATCTGGCAAACCTGTTGAAGATCAGGATGCCGGGCCTTGTCAGTGGGCTGAATTAGTGTTTAACAGGATATAACTAAGAATGATGGAACACGATATCGAGATCACCATTGCATCTGCTGAACATATACGATATGTACCTGAAATAGAAGAAGGATTATATCAGGCATCTCTCCAGAAGGGGACCGGCATAGCTGTCAGAAGCAAAGAATACATCATTAAGAAAATTGAGGAGGGAAAGGCGGTGATTGCAACAGGCAATGAAGGGAAATGGGCCGGTTTCTGCTATATTGAATCCTGGGGTCATAATAAATATGTGGCCAACAGCGGATTGATTGTCTCCTCTGAATTCAGGGGAGCAGGTCTCGCAGGGGAGATTAAAAAACGTGCCCTTGAATTATCGGCAAAACTCTTCCCCGGCGCACGACTTTTTGGTCTGACAACTAGCCTGGCAGTAATGAAGATCAATAGCCGGTTGGGATATAAACCAGTGACTTTCTCCGAACTGACAGATGATGACGAATTCTGGAAAGGTTGCCAAACCTGTCCATACTATGATATCCTGGTCAGAACCAAACGGGAGGATTGTCTCTGCACGGCTATGATCATGGATCCGGCTGAAAAGAAAAAAGTGAACGGAAAATCAAAGGCTTCCGGTATTAAAGTAAAAATCAATCATACCTGATTAAAATGGAAAAGAAAAAAGTACTACTGGCATTTAGTGGCGGACTGGATACCTCCTTCTGTGCGGTCTACCTGTCGCGGGATAAGGATATGGAGGTCCATTCGGCAATAATCAATACCGGAGGTTTCGGGGCTGAACAACTGGAACAAATTAGTCAACATGCAAAAAAACTGGGTGTTGTTTCTCACCAGGTGCTGGATGTCACGGCCAGTTATTATAACCGTTGTATCAGGTACCTGATCTTTGGTAATGCCCTTAGAAACAGGAGTTATCCCCTTTCTGTAAGTTCAGAGAGAACATTCCAGGCCATCGCGATGGTGGAACATGCCAGGAAAAACGGATTCAAATATGTAGCGCATGGATCAACCGCAGCGGGGAATGACCAGGTGCGCTTTGACCTGATGATCCAGGTCCTGGCGCCGGAAATAGAGATCATTACCCCCATCAGGGAACTGACGATTTCAAGGGAGAATGAGATTGAATACCTGAAAAAGGAGGGTATCGACATGAACTGGTCCAAAGTGAAATATTCTATTAACCAGGGAATCTGGGGAACCAGTGTGGGTGGAAAGGAGACACTTACCTCTACGGATGAGTTGCCATCTGAAGCCTACCCGGTACAGGTTCAAAAAACGGGTTCAGAAACAGTAACCATTGGCTTTGACCAGGGTGAACCGGTGAGTCTCAACGGACAGATCATGGAACCAATGCTGGTTATCCGGGAGCTTGAAGCGCTGGCCGCACCCTGGGGAGTTGGCAGGGATGTACATGTGGGAGACACCATTATCGGGATAAAAGGCCGTGTAGGCTTCGAGGCAGCCGCAGCCCGAATGATCATTGATGCTCATCTGGCCCTTGAAAAGCACGTGCTTACCAAATGGCAACTTTACTGGAAGGAGCAGATAGGTCAGTGGTACAGCATGTTTATACATGAGGCGCAATACCTGGAACCTGTTATGCGCGATCTGGAGTCTTTCCTGGAATCCTCACAGAGGAATGTCACCGGAGAGGTTGCCCTTAGGATCCGTCCATACAGCTTTGTTGTCACCGGAGTGGATAGCTCGTTTGACCTGATGAACGCCTCATTTGCCACTTACGGGGAGATGAATAAAGCCTGGACAGCAGCGGAGGTGGATGGATTTACAAGGATCCTGGGGAACCAGCAGCGGATCTGGTATGATGTGAACGGAGCTGGCGATCTGCTATAGTAAATTATTGTTTAAAAAGAAAAATTGGATCAGCATATGAATAAAATTGGAATTATTGGTGCCGGTAATATTGGATGTGCCATTGCGAAGGGCATGGCATCAAAAAAAGTGATCATGCCTTCGGAAGTTTATCTCTCCAGGAAACGAAACGATCTGCTTAAGGAACAGGAAGAGATGGGATTCCGTGTTACTGATAATCATACACTGGTCGCGGAATGTGATGTCATCATCCTATCAGTTCTTCCCGGTCAGGCAAAGGAGGTCGTCCAGGATGTTAAAAAGCTGCTGCAGGCCGGGAAGAAAATACTGGTCAGTGTGGTATCGGCAGTCAGTATCCAGGAGTTAAAGGAGTGGAGTGGAAATAAAACTGATGTTGTCAGGATCATGCCGAATACTGCAGTTGAGTTCGGAGCCAGTATGACCTGTATTGCCGGAGAGGAGGAGGAAGCTGTTAACAGGATCAAATCGTTGTTTGATCCACTGGGGCAGACCATGGTCATCAAGGAGCAGCTGATGCCGGCTGCCACCATACTTGCTGCCTGCGGTATTGCATTTTTCCTTCGGTTTATAAGGGCTGTATCCCAGGGTGGTATCCAGATCGGGTTCCATGCCGAAGAGGCTGGCATGATTGCTGCACAGACAGCCATGGGTGCAGCGCAGTTACTGATGCAAACCCACAATCATCCTGAGACGGAAATTGACCGGGTGACTACACCCATGGGTTGTACCATTTCAGGCTTGAACGAGATGGAGCATTATGGATTGAGCTCGGCCATGATCAAGGGGATCGTCAAATCATATTCCGGGATCAGTGATCTGAAATGAAAGGTACATTACCATATATCGAATTGTTGATGGAGATGCTGGCAATCCCTGCCATTAGCCGGGAGGAGGAACTCAGATCTGACTTCCTGGAGACTTATATCCAAAGATTGGGATGGCCGGTAAGCAGGATTCAGCATAACCTGCTGGTGGGTGAACCGGGGTCACCGGGAGCGGCAGTGTTGATGAATTCACATATGGATACTGTCCCGCCGGTTGCAGGCTGGGAGTCAGACCCTTTTTCTCCCCTGGTAGAGGGAGATAAAATTATTGGCCTTGGGAGTAATGATGCCGGGGCTTCTGTAGTGACCATGCTGGCATCCTTCCATCAGATGAAGCATAAGCTGGGGGAAAGAATGAACCTGATGCTGCTTCTCAGCGCCGAGGAAGAGGTGTCGGGAATCAATGGGATCACCTTGGTGTTGCCCCGGCTGGGTGAACTGAAAGCAGTAATTGTGGGTGAGCCTACCGGAATGGCTCCTGCAGTGGCCGAAAGGGGCCTGATGGTCCTGGATGGAGAGGTCAGGGGGATAGCAGGTCATGCTGCACGGAATGAAGGGAAAAATGCGATATATGAAGCCATGAATGATATTGGGGCCATCAGGATGCTTGAATTCAGGGAGGAGTCAGAATGGCTTCCGGAGCCAGGTGCCCAGGTGACGATGATTTCTGCAGGTACCAGCCACAATGTGGTACCGGGCCTCTGTAGTTACGTAGTGGATGTAAGGAGCAATGACCGTTATGGGAATGAGAGGTTATTGGAAATGATCAGGTCGGTATGCAGGGGCAGCCTGAATCCACGGTCGATGCGCCTGAGATCGTCCATTCTGGATAATGACCATCCGCTGATGAATGCCATACGCAAAACAGGACTCGAACCAATTGGTTCCTCAACTCTTTCAGATATGGCGCTTATTCCATTTCCCGCTGTAAAAATGGGTCCGGGTGATTCGTCAAGATCCCATACGGCTGGAGAGTATATTTTGAAAAAAGAGTTGGAACAGGGCGTAGCGGACTACTGCCGTTTCCTTGAAAATATTGAAGTGTAAAAAAGGGAATCAGATGAAACTCTGGGATAAAGATATTTCGACGGAACAGCGTATCCTCTCTTTTACAACGGGGAATGATCCGCTATATGATCTGGAACTCGCCCCGTACGATGTGGCAGGATCCATGGCGCATACCATCATGCTGGCTGAAACAGGACTCCTGGAGAAAAAGGAGGCAATGAAGCTTCTGGCTGAACTGGGTCAGTTATATACGGCGGCTTTGGAAGGGAAACTGGTACTGGATCCGGGTGTGGAAGATATCCACTCGCAGGTAGAGATGATGCTCACACATAAGCTGGGCGACATGGGGAAAAAGATACATACGGGTCGTTCAAGAAACGATCAGGTGATGGTTGATATCAAGTTGTTTTTGCGTGATCAGATCAGGGAGATTGTTGATGGGACGGTGAAACTGGCCAAAACGCTATTGAATCAGGCTAAAACCAATAGGGATATCCTGATGCCGGGATATACGCATATGCAGGTGGCAATGCCCTCTTCCTTTGGGCTCTGGTTCGGGGGTTATGCTGAAGCCCTGGCCGATGATCTGACCTATCTCCAGGGGATCTATGCTGTTGTAAACCAGAATCCACTCGGTTCGGCGGCTGGATTTGGCTCCTCCTTTGCTATAGACAGAGAGATGACAACCAGGCTGCTGGCCTTCGGGCAGATGCATATCAGCTCCGTAAATGCTCAGTTGAACCGGGGGAAAACCGAATGGTATGTGGCGGCCGGGATGAGCGCTGTTGCATCCACCATTGCCAGGCTGGCAATGGATGCTGTTCTCTTTACGGGGCAGAATTTTAAATTCATCAGCCTGCCCTCCCGGCTGACAACAGGTTCGTCCATCATGCCACATAAGAAAAATCCGGATGTGCTTGAACTCCTGCGTGCCAGATGTAATCGCCTGGTCATGCTGCCTTCTGAAATATCATCCGTTACCGGGAACCTGATATCGGGCTACCACCGTGATTTTCAGTTACTGAAGGAGATTCTTCATCCGGCGATCAACGAATTGAAAACATGCCTGGAGATGATGTGTTATGTAGTAGAACAGATGGAAATGAACAAGGATATTATGGAGAATGATACCTATCAATATATCTACTCGGTTGAGGAGGTGAATAAAAAGGTACAGGCAGGCACCCCGTTCAGGGACGCCTACCGTGAAGTAGCGTCTGAAATTGACCGGGGCCGTTACAGGCCCGGCCGGGATCATACCTATACACACATTGGTAGTATTGGTAATCCCGGGTTATCAGAGATCGAAGCGAAACTTGAAAAAGCTTTTGGCGGATTTCGCTTTGTAGAGAGTACAGAGATTGTCGGTCGTTTAAGTAATTATTTCAGGAAGTCATGACACACAGAAAATATCTGAAAAAGAAAAAAAAGATAGTGGTAAAGGTGGGTACCAGCCTGCTTGCCTATGATAATGGAAAAATCAACCTGCAACGGATGGAGAAACTGGTAAGGGTCCTGGCCGATCTGCACAACAGCGGCAGGGAGGTCATACTTGTCTCATCCGGCGCAGTAGCAGTGGGCATCGGCATGCTCGGTATGGTATACAAACCGGATACCCTGGTAAAGAAACAGGCAGTGGCTGCCATCGGACAGGTGGGATTGCTGCGGTTGTATCAGAAGTTTTTCGATGAGTACAACAAGACCGTTGGCCAGGTGTTATTGACACGGGACGGGATCGAGAACAGCCTTCGCAGGAAAAATGCCAGAAACACACTGAACCAGCTGATCGAAATGGGGATCATCCCGGTGGTAAATGAGAATGATACGGTGAGTACACAGGAGATCGAGTTCGGGGACAATGATACCCTTTCGGCAGTGGTGGCCAACCTGGTCCAGGCCGACCTGTTAATGATCCTTACCAATACCGATGGTGTATATACTGCCGATCCGCATATATATCATTCGGCCCGGAAAGTACACAAAGTGATGAAGGCCAGTGACGATTTAAGGGATATCAACCTGGAAGGCTCTTCAAAAATGGGATCGGGAGGCATGGCCTCCAAGATTGCGGCAGCAGAGCTGTGCAGGGAACACAATGTGGATGTGGTCATCGCAAACGGTGCTGACCCCACAACAATCATGGATGTTCTGGATGGTAAGGACCTGGGAACATTCTTTGTATCAGATGCCACACAGATGGCAGGATAAAAATAAAAACGAATGAAAGAGTTGGATGAAATAGGATTAAAAGCCAAACAGGCTTCAATGCAGCTTGCTCACCTGAACACCGATCAAAAGAACAAGGTGTTGCTGATGGTCGCTGATTTGCTGGAGAGTTCTGTAACACCTTTGCTGGAGGCCAATGCAGATGACCTGAAAGAGGCCAAAACCATGGGATTAAAAGGGGCAATCGTGGAACGGTTGACCCTGACCATTGAAAAGATCCTGGGAATTGCAGAGGGATTGCGGCAGATTGTTCAGCTGGAGGATCCCATCGGCGAGATAGAGGAGATGAAGAGAAGGCCCAATGGACTATTGATCGGGAAGAAAAGGGTTCCGCTGGGTGTGGTGGGAGTGATCTATGAATCGAGACCCAATGTGACGGCCGATGTGGCCGGACTCTGTATTAAAACAGGAAATGTATGTGTCCTGCGGGGAGGGAAGGAAGCATTCCGCTCCAACAATGCCATTGTGAAGATTTTCCACCAGGCCATTCAGCAATGCGGACTCGATCCTCAAATGGTTCAGCTTGTTCAGGATACATCCAGGGAGAGTGCTGTGGCTATGATGAAACTGAATAAATACCTGGATATCCTGATCCCCAGGGGAGGAGCCGGATTGATACAGGCGGTGGTGCAGAACAGCACCGTTCCGGTAATTGAAACCGGGGTGGGCAACTGCCATATCTACGTGGATGAGGAAGCAGACCTGGAGAAGGCAGTTGAAATTGTATATAACGCCAAGACCCAACGACCCGGAGTCTGCAACGCGGCCGAAAGCCTGCTTGTACATCAAAAAGTGGCCAGGGAGATGCTGCCCATTATCGGTGCCAGGCTGACAGAGGGTGGTGTTGAGATAAGGGGTGACAAACGAACCTGCTCATTAATACCGGGCGCCATCCCTGCCACACAGGAGGATTGGTCCACAGAGTATCTCGACCTGGTGATCAGTTCAAAAGTGGTGGGTTCCGTGGAAGAGGCAGTGGAGCATATCAATACATATGGATCAATGCATTCGGAAAGCATTGTCACGGAGAACTACAGTCACGCACAGTACTTTCTTGACAGGGTTGATGCAGCAGCAGTCTATGTCAATGCGTCCACCAGGTTCACAGATGGATTTGAATTTGGTTACGGAGCCGAGATAGGGATCAGTACCCAGAAGCTGCATGCACGCGGACCTATGGGACTCAGGGAACTGACTACCAGTAAATATATCATTTACGGCTCCGGTCAGATCAGGTAATCATGCGGGGTCCTGTTAACCCTTCCTGTATTTTTTGATGTGATCGATAAAGAGATCAAAAAGATAGGCTGTATCGGTTGGCCCACCCGATGCTTCGGGGTGGAATTGGGTGGAAAAGAAAGGCTTTGAGGTGTGTTTTATTCCCTCGTTTGTATCATCATTCAGGTTAACAAAGAGCGGTTCCCATTCACCGGACAGGGTATCATTATCAATGGCAAATCCATGATTCTGCGAGGTAATATATGATTTGTCAGTGCCCACTTCAAGAACAGGCTGGTTATGGCTGCGGTGTCCGTATTTTAACTTATAGGTATCTGCTCCGGCAGCAAGTGCCATCAACTGGTTCCCCAGACAGATCCCGAAAATGGGGGTATCCCCCCGGTAAGCTTTTGCCAGGTTCTCAACTGTGGCACCGCACTGTTTGGGGTCGCCCGGACCATTGGTAATAAACAGGCCATCATACTCCTCCTTGCTGATATCATGGTCCCACGGCACCCTGATAACGGAGGTATCGCGCTGAAGCAGGTATCGAATGATATTGTATTTTACACCACAGTCGATCAGCAGGATCTTATGCTTTCCGTTCCCATAAACCATCTTTTTATCCACACTCACCTGGGCCACCAGGTTTTCCAGGTTCGGATCATAAGTGTCCGGTTCAATATCATTGAAAACAATTTTACCCAGCATGGATCCTTTCTCCCTCAACAACTTGGTGATCATCCGGGTATCCACATCAAAAATACCGGGGATCTGGTGCTGTTTCAACCAGTCGCCCAGGCTTTTTTCTGCGTTCCAGTGCGAATACTCTGCAGAATAATCAGAAATCACAAGGGCCGAAATATGGAGATGGTCCGATTCAAAAAATTTATAAAGATTGTTTTCAGAATCCTCCCTGGGAACACCGTAATTGCCAACAATGGGATAGGTAAGTACAAGAATCTGACCTTTGTACGAAGGATCTGTAAGGCTTTCCGGATAGCCGGTCATGGCTGTATTGAAAACCACTTCTCCCGCAATGCTGCCTTCATAACCAAAAGATTTCCCGTTAAATGTGGCCCCATCCTCCAGGATCAGCTTGATTGGTTTGAACTTCATCTGGATACTGCGTTGTTGTTTGATTCTTCTGCATCTATCAGGTTGTTGAGGATACTCTCTGCCTGTTCCGGGGATACTCTTTTTGCTATGATCTTTTTCTGCTTATCGAGTATAAATAGCTGTGGATAACTCTGCAGGTTGTAGATCTTTCTGAATTCATTACTGTAGGGGCTCCAGCAGTTAATCCATCCAAAAAGGTCATGTTCGTTGACAAAATCGACCCATTCCTCTTTTCCCTCAATGGTATTGATCACATGAACACAGATCACCTGGAGATCTTTATCCTTTAATCTTTCGTAGACATCATGCAGTATCGGGGTTGCCTTCTGGCAATGGCCGCAGTCGGCCTCCCAGAAGTAGAGAATGGTGTACTTGGCTTTTATGTCATGAATGTAAAAATCACTTCCGATATAGGGATCCTTTTTAATGGTTGTATCCATTTCCGCCATTTCAAAATGCTCTTCAGGGACCAGTCTCATGATCAGATTTGGAGCGGTCTGGCCAATCAGGGTTGGTTTGTTTAATTCCAGGTTCTCTTTGAGTTTGTCAATAAAATCCTGACTGCTCCAGGTGGCATCAGGGATATAATAAAATTCAGCAATATGAAAATAGACCCCGTCCATTCCGATGAACTTGCTTTCTGCAAAATAGTTAAACAGTGTGATCAGCATATAGCGGTAGAGATCAGCATCTTTCTTGGATCCGTCGAGCAGGTAATCTACAGCAACTATCAGGGAATCGGGGTGCTGTGGCACCGCCCTGGTGATATAGTTCATGATCTTCCCTTCATAGAGAGGAGTGTGCAAGAGCCTGATATCAAATGGATCGAAACGATCGAAGTAGTGCTCGCGATAGAAGAAGTACCTGATGGAGTCGTCGTGCCTTTTCTCCCCGGTTAGCACCTCCTCAGGCGGGAAGGGTTCTCTTGTGGCGCCAATAAAAACCGACACGAACAGGGCGGGATGTTCAGATTCTACCCTGTCCATATATGCTTCCATTTCACCGTTGATCTTTATCTGCTGATCAGTGATCCTTGTACTATCAGATTTACTGGCTGCAGTGCTGTACCCGGACGTGATCTGCTCGAGTTCTGCTCTTTTCTCCTGCAGGAAACTCTTATATTCCTGGAATATACTGTTATCCTCCGATCCCCGGAAGGTAATACTTCCCACAAGATCGGCTGTATCGGCACTGATATTGAACTCCTGGTCGTCACCCATTAAAAAGTCGAAATAGTGGCCCGGGTCAATATAGACCAGGTAGAGTCCCCCCGAATACCTTTCAGTTCCGGTAAACAATCCATGGCCATTCCGATCCACCAGGATGGTATCTTTGGGAACCATTCGTGAGGTGAAATATTCACCCAGGATGACAGTATCGTTTGAGAGCCCCTTTAATTCGACCTCAATGTGGTATCCCTGAGCCAGTAGTGAGGTAAAGGAGAATAACACTGTGGGAAGCAAGAATAGAAACCGTTTCTGAATTGTCATCAAACGTCGCTTTTAAAAAATCGGTCAAAGTTAATGATTCTATTTTAAATCTTCTTCTACAATCACCATGCCACTCTTTATGGAAATTCATTAACTTGGCTCTCCTATGTATACACTCGCAGAAGCTCAGAAACTGATAGAGAAACACATTCAGAACCTCTCCATTCCAGATACCCCTCCGGAACTATACGAACCTGTGCGATATTTCCTTTCCCTGGGAGGGAAGCGGATCAGGCCTGCTCTTGTGATGCTGGCCTGTGATGTTTTTGCAGGAGCGGTTGAACCGGCACTTATCCCTGCCATGGCCATTGAGATATTTCACAATTTCACCCTCCTGCATGATGATATTATGGACCGGTCCGAAAAGAGAAGAGGCAGCCCTGCCGTACATGTGAAATACAATGAAAATGTAGCCATTCTTTCAGGTGACGTTATGTCAATCCTGGCAAGCCGCATGATGAATAATGCTCCGGCAGCGGTTTTGAACGTTGTCCAGGATGTGTTTACCAGGACGGCCATGCAGGTGTGTGAAGGACAACAGCTGGACATGAATTTCGAAGAACTTTCCTCTGTTACTGAGGAACAGTATCTGAACATGATTGAGCTTAAGACTGCAGTTTTGATTGCAGCAAGCCTGAAAATCGGGGCGATCCTTGGAGGTTCTTCCCAGAGGGATGCTGAAGACCTTTATCAATTTGGAAAAAACCTGGGCATGGCTTTCCAGCTGCAGGATGACCTACTTGACACTTATGGTGACCCGGCAAGGATGGGCAAGAATGTGGGAACGGATATCGTGGACAACAAAAAGACATTTCTGGTGATTCGGGCACTTGAAGCAGCGTCAGCCGGGCAAAGAGAAGAGCTGACCGGTTGGTTTGAAAGTAAAGATGCTGATCGTAATGAGAAGATCAAGGGAGTTACATCTCTATTTAATAAATTGAATGTCAAGGAGATGGCAGAGAAAAGGATAAAGGATTATTACGAACTGGCAATCACCAGCCTGAATAATCTGAACCGGCCTGATGATCGAAAGACCGAACTGTATAATTTCGCTACGTCTCTTATGAACCGAAACCGGTAATCCCGAGTTCAAGCAGCAGCTCATCCTGGTGATAATCCTGAAGAAGTGTTCTGAGCTCCTCTATCTCATACATGGTTTCGCTGATTTCCCTCTGAATAGATGATCTTTGCCGTGGTTTCATTGCATTAAAATACTGCAGATCGTCTGCCAGATCCTGGTAATATTCCCGGAGGATCACATTTGCTTTTTCTGTTTCACCACAGAGGTAGTAGGCTTCGATGATACCTTCATAGTGGATCACGCCCCCCTCGCCATTTGAAAAAGTGATACCCGAAATATACTGATCGAAAGGAAGGACATGGGAGGGAGCCAGTTCCATACAGCGGTCCAGCACCTCCACTGCACGTTCTTTGTCACCTTCCTCCAAAAGCTTCATAGCCAGGCGGGTATAGAGGCTTCTGAACCGGATGACTGACATGGTACGAATAGTGTAGTAATCAAGATGAACATCTTCCGCATTCATCCTTCCCCATTCAAACTGATTCATCAGCCGGTTATACAGTGTGTCCGTATCAATGTCACCCATTACCAGGATACTCTCGTAGGGTGTCCGGATGGGCACCAGCCGGTATGCAAGTCCTTCCAGACGGTAATACTCTTCAAAGCCCAGCGAACCGTCAAAACCGCCCGCCGTATAGTAAACAGGCCGGTTCCATTTACTGGTTGAGATAATATCAAGCTGTGCAAGGCTGTTCTTTAATATCTGGCCATTGGGATCCAGCTGAATACGGATCTGCTTTTCAATCCTGGATCCTTCTTCCGGTGTTACTGTACCATTGGATAACACAACTGCGGAATCCACCGGGATGATCAGTTTGTTTGTGGGAATATAGTTGACCTCATCACCACTTCGCAGCTTAACTTTTGTTTCCGGATTATTGCTTTTCATAAAGTTAAGTATGTAATCAACGGTGGCCCACTGTTTGTTTTCCCTGACAATGATTGAGTTTCCGTGAATAGACTCGTATTTCTCCTGTGGAATGGTAAAAGGAAGCGGTTCAGAGGTATAATTCTTCCATCTGGCCTGTTCAATATTCCAGTCCATATTGAACAGCATCATGTTGACGATACGGACATCTTCCCTGATGCCTTCAACATCCTGAACATACCAGAGCGGAAATGTATCATTATCGCCTACGGTGAATAGAACAGCTTCATTGCTGCATGAATTCAAATAGTTCCTGGCAATATCCCTTGCAACATAGCGCCCTGACCGGTCATGGTCTTCCCAGTTCTGTGAGGCCATCAACACGGGGACCGCCACGAGGCTGACCAGGGTAGCAAGTGCGGCGGACAGGTTGGCATTTAATTTTGAGTGCATCAGATGGAAGATACCGGCCACACCTATCCCGATCCATATGGAAAAGGCATAGAACGAACCGGCGTAGGCATAATCACGTTCCCTGGGTTGATAGGGGGTCTGGTTGAGGTAGATGACTATGGCCACTCCGGTCATGATAAAGAGACTCATCACAACCCCGAAATCACGGGGTCTCCTGTCCAGCTGGTAAAAGAGGCCGACCAGTCCAAACAACAGGGGAAGAAAGAAATAGGTGTTCCTGGCCGGATGGTTCTTCATCTGTTCGGGCAGATGTTTCTGCGGTCCCAGCCTGGCTGAATCAAAGATCCCGATGCCACTGATCCAGTTGCCATTCAATACATTGCCATACCCCTGGATATCGTTCTGTTTCCCTGCGAAGTTCCACATGAAATAACGCAAATACATATGCCCGATCTGATAGCGGAACATAAATTCCAGGTTGTCCAGGAAACTTGGATTACCCGGATCTTTGATGGCGCCAAACTCCTGGTAGGCCTGCCTGCTGGTGGCCGAACGGTCATACATACGGGGAAACAGCACCCTGTTCCCCTTCATTACATAATCTGGTTTATAGTAGGCTATTTCATATCTGTTCTCCTCTTCATTGAGAACATAAACAGGTTTTTTATAGGTCAGGTCCGTTACCTCTGCATTGTACTGGTACCCCAAAATAAGGGGCCTGTCCCCGTATTGTTCCCTGTTCAGGTATGAGAGGAGGGCAAAGGCATTGTCCGGACGGTTTTCATTCATGGGAGGGCTGGCCAGTGAGCGGATCACAATCAATGCATAGGATGAGTAACCGATCACGATGACGGTGACGGCCAGCAATATGGTGTTCCAGAGTACATTCTTTTTCCGGAACTGTGTACGGTAGATCCCATAGATCAGGGCCCCCAGCAGTACCATGACATAGATGACCAACCCTGTATTGTAGTGTAATCCAACCGAATTGGTAAAGAACTTCTCCACCACAGTGGCCAGTTTGACAATCCCCGGAATTACAGCGTACATGATCGAAAGCAAAATCACCACAGATACTCCAAGTGCTTTGAGGATCCCCTTCCTTGTGACCTTAGTTGATGTTTTAAAATGGTAGACAAGCACGATGGCCGGAATAGCCAGGAGGTTCAGAAGATGGACACCGATGGAGAGGCCGATGAGGTATGCGATCAATATCAGCCACCGGTTGGCACCGGGTTCATCCGCCACATTTTCCCATTTGAGAATAGCCCAGAATACCAGGGCGGTAAAAAGAGAAGAGGTGGCATAAACTTCTCCTTCAACTGCTGAAAACCAGAATGTATCTGAAAAGGTATAGGCAAGTGATCCGACAAATGCCCCGCCTAAAATAACAATCGTTTCTGCCAGGGTGATCTTGCCGGAAGGTGCAATGATTATTTTTTTCAGCAGGTGTGAGATGGTCCAGAACAGGAATAGAATGGTGAATGCGCTGGCAAGAGCCGAAACTGTATTGATCATCATGGCTACCTTATCCCTATCGGAAGCGAAAAGTGAAAATACCCTTCCAATGATCAGGAACAGGGGTGCTCCGGGAGGGTGTCCAACCTGTAATTTATAGGCGCTGGCAATAAACTCACCGCAATCCCACAGGCTGACAGAAGGCTCCTTTGTAAGCAGGTATACAACCAGTGCAATACCGAAACTGATCCAGCCAAGGATCGAATTATATTTTTTAAAATGCATAGGGTGTATAAACTCCTTTATTGTTTTGGCTGGCACGAATTTAACGCTTTTTTCACCATGGCAGGCAAAAAACAAAATATTTGAAATAGTTGACAGGTATTAAAACGAAATTTATATTTGTTGTTCACTAAATCCAAAAGTGCATGACTTTGAAAGGAATGAACAAACTGGATAAAAACCTCTACCTCTACACGGACTATCCCGAATTCGAGTATGAATATGCCAATATCCAGGAACCCAAAACCCTCCCTCCCGAAAAACAAACACTTCTGGTGGGTCTGGATAAAAGAAAGATGGATGGTGGTTCAATCACTTATATTACAGGCTTTGTGGGCAGGCGGATCGACCTGATCAAGGTTGAGGAAGAGTTACAGGGAGTTTGTCACACAGGCAGCTCCTCAAAAATGTATGATATTGTATTAAAAGGAGATGTCCGGAAACGTGCTTTTATCTATTTACGCAACAAGGGATATATCGTGAAATTTGCAGAGAACTAACCCTCCGTTATATTATAATTTGACCGGCAAAGGCAGAATGTTATTCATTCTGCTTTTGTTTGTTTCAGGCGGACTGAAAGGCCAGTTCTATGAGTACGGACAGGATGCCGGTTCGCTGAAATGGTATTATTTTAAAACGCCTCATTTTTCCGTTATTCACCCGGCCGGGGTGGATAGCCTGGCACAGTTGTTTGCACTCAGGCTCGAACACTATTATCCCTACATCGGGAAACCCCTGGATCATACTACCAGTCATATGCCTGTTATCATTCACAATGAATCGAGTTTTTCAAATGGTGTGTTTGTCTGGGCACCCAAGCGGCTTGAGATCTTTACCAATCCGGATCCCAACGATTATAACCAGGACTGGCTCACGCAACTGGCACTGCATGAGGGGAGACATGCGGTTCAGATTGATAAACTAAACCAGGGATTTACTAAAGGGCTCTATTATATTGCCGGCGAACAGGCTGTAGGAGCTGTTGCCGTATTTCTGCCATACTGGTACCTGGAAGGAGATGCTGTGGATTCTGAAACCCGTCTCTCTTCAACAGGAAGAGGGAGACAACCTTCATTTGAAATGGAGATAAAAGCCCAGTTACTGGAGCAGGAGAAGATCTGGTCATTCTCCAAGGCAGCACTGGGGTCGTACAGGAACCACATCCCCGATCATTACCAGCTGGGCTACCTGATGGTCAGACACGGCAGAAGGAATTATGGCGATCAATTCTGGATCGATTTTCAACAGTATGCCGCCCGGAAACCCTTCTTACTCAATCCTACCTGGTTCAGTATGAAGCAATATGGATTTAATTCCAAGGAGCAGTTTTACAAGGAGGCACTGACCGGTTACCGAGATCACTGGCGCATGATGGGAGAGACGCGCGAATATACGACTAAAGAGGAATGGAATAAGAATAACAAACGTAGCTATACCAGTTACAGTTTTCCACATGAAATGCCAGGATCAAAGATTATCAGTCTCAAAACCGGTATGGACCAGATTCCGGAAATGGTCCTTATAGACAGCAGCGGACAGGAGGAACGTGTTTTCCGTCCGGGCTTTCTGAATTCAGGCAGGGTTAGTTATTCAGAGACACATTTTGTCTGGGATGAATTTATCCCTGATACACGTTGGAGTAACAGGAACTATTCGATCATCAGGAGCTTTGACCTGACAACCGGATTGGTATCCAACCTGGGATACAGGACCAGGTATTACGCTCCGGCCATATCAGCCGACGGGAAACAGGTTGCCGCGGTGGAGCAGACAGATAAACAAAAGTTTAACCTTGTGATCCTTTCTTTGGATGGCACTGTCGAACGGGTAATCCCTTCCCCGGGTAACTTCTTTATACAGCAACCGGCCTGGATGGAAAATGATACAGCCCTGGTGGTACTTGTCACTTCTGAATCGGGTAAGTCACTCAACCGTTACTCACTTCAATCTGGAGATTGGAAAGAGATCTTCAATGCCGGTCTGGATGATATTTCATACCCTGTAGTTCAAGGAAACAGGATCTTTTTTAGCGGGACGTTTTCAGGTATTGACAATATCTATTGCTACCAGATGGATACCGCAAAAGTGTTTCAGGTTACCTCGTCCCATTTTGGTGCTTTCCAACCGGAGGTTTCCGGCGATGGCAAAACACTGTTCTACTCCAACTACACTTCCGGCGGTTATGACGCTGTTGCCATGAAGCTTGAAGAGGGCTCCTGGAAGCTGCTGGATGAAATAAGGGATCATCGGGAGCAGGTAGATTATCAACAGACCCGGGAAGAGGAAACTATAAGTGAGTTAACTTTCAATCCGGATACCCTCGAATTTGAATCACACAGGTACCAGAAGGGGCTTCACCTGTTTAATATCCACTCCTGGTTACCTCTCTATTTTGACTATCTCAATCCGGAGCTCACACTGGATCCGGAGCATTTGCCTGTAAGTCTTGGATTATCACTGATTTCCCAGAATCTGCTCAGTACAGCTGTGAGCCAGCTGGCTTATGAATATCGCGACGGTTACCATATGTTGCACTCAGGGATCAAGTTCAATGGGAGGTACCCTGTTGTCAACCTCTATTTCGATTATGGAGGTAAACCGGACGTTTTGCGTTTTGCTGAGGGCGATTCGGTCATTGACCTGCCACGGGATATGGGCTTTACGGCTCAAACCTATATACCTTTCCGGATCAATTCAGGGAAATTCTTATCACTGATCCAACCCGGGATCGATTATCATTACAAGCGGGATATATCGTATAACGAAGAGCAGCAGCGTTACCAGCAGGGGGCACATTACCTCTACTACAGCCTCTATGCTACCTCGTTCTTAAGGAAAGGTACGAGAGAGATTCTGCCCAGGGTGGGTTTCAGGATGAACGCCGGGTATTACCATGCCCTTTTCAATAACCCGGTGTTTGGCGCTGTGGCTATGGGAGAGTTCACCGCCTACCTGCCCGGACCAATAAAACATCAGACCATCAGGTTATCAACCTCTTACCAGAAGCAGTATCCACTTGATATGTCACGTCCGGCATTTATTAACCTGATTGGAATACCAAGGGGACTGCACGGGATCTTCGGAGGAGAATTAACCCGTTACAGTGCTGATTATGTATTCCCAATCGTCTATCCCGATGTTGAAATTGGAGGCCTGCTTTACCTGAAACGGATCAGGGGAGCCATATGGGCCGACCACCTGAAAGGGACCAATGTGATTGTTTATGAACCGGATCCTCATTATGAAGACAGGTCCTATACCACCTGTGGGGTTGATCTGGTTGCTGACATGAATTTCCTCAGGATTACTTTTCCTGTCTCTCTGGGAGGAAGGTTGACCTATGAACCTGAAACCGGACGGATTGGAATTGAAGGGATCTACTCTATCAATATCAATTAATTCCGTTCAGAAGGAGTATCAATCCGGCAGGTAACAGGACTTTTTATAAAGTCACATCAAGTTTGTGGATGATAAACTCAGGAAATATCCGTTTGATAATGGAGATGTTGGTCTAACATCTTATTTTTGCAGCGAATGGAGGATATATTTCAATACGGGTGGAAAGGGATTAAAAAGTTTTTCAAAGAGAACCGGGTAGCCCTTCTCTATACGCTTATTGTTCATCTCGTGATACTGATCATACTGATATTCATGAGGGTAGAGAGTTTGAAAAATCAGCATGAACCCGGGATAGCGCTGGAATATGAAGAGAAGACGATTGAAGAGCGACTTGATGAGGAAGAAGTGGATGTCCCAGCCGAATGGCTGGAGGAGATCATGCGTCGAAGGGAGCTATCCAGCAACAGGGCGGTTAACCTGAATGAAGAGGAACAATTGAATAAAGATATCTCTACCTCGGAATATGTAAAAGACCTACTGGAGCAGATAGAGGAGGCCAGGAACCAGGAGGATCGTGAAAAACTTAAAGAGCTGCAATCGATCCTTGCCTCGGCTGATTATGTTCCACCTGCAAAGGAGGAGACAGGGCAAAGCGTCTATTCAGGCCCCACTACCATTACCTATGAATTTCAGGAGGCCCCGTTGAGCAGGGGGAAGGTACAGCTTACGGTTCCGGTCTATCGTTGTGAAGGATCGGGAGTAGTCAAAGTCGAAGTTTACGTTGCACCGGATGGTCATGTACTTGAAGCCAGGGTACTGGACCCCATTATAGGATCCGACAGGATCTGTTTTGCGGATGCGGCGCTATCTGCAGCACAATCATCACAATTCCGGATAGAACTGAATGGTCCCCAGAAACACCGTGCCATCATTACCTACACCTTTATTGCACAATAGCTCCTGCCCGGAGTCAATTCCAGAGCCTGTGTGCTGCTTCGGCCATCCCATTCATATCCTGATTCACCATGCACTTAAAATGACCCCTGGGGCATTTTTGATAACCTATTTTGGAGCAGGGCCGGCACGACAGGCCATCTACTTCAAACAGAACAGAGGAAGTATCGGACCTGTAGGGAAACATCCCGAACCTGGGCACAGTATTGCCCCAGACTGAAATGATCTTTTTCCGAAATGCTGCCCCTGCATGCATGAGACCTGTATCATGGGTAATCAGGACCCTTGCCTGCCTGACCAGTGACGCGGATCCATTGATACTGTATTTTCCACAGCTATTGAAAATGTTTTTTCCGGGAAGGGATGATACAATTGTTTCACCGGTTTCACGATCACCCGGTCCCCCCAGTATAACCACGGGATGTTCCAGTGAGCCGCACAGTTTCACCAGCAGGTCAACCGGAAGCTTTTTTGTTTCATGTTGTGCGCCTATGGATAGCCCGATATACCCATCCTGAAAAGCTGCGGGCAGGGTACGGGTATCAACTTCATCCTGTTCGGGGATAAAGTAGTCTAGGCCATCTTCATCCCGCTTTTCGATAAAGGCGTTGATGGTATCAAGGTTCCGGTCAACCATGTGTCTTTCGGGCATCCGGTCCATTTTGAAGTTGACAAACAACCACTTTTTCCAGTTGATTTTATGAACCGAGAAAGCGATCCTTCTTAACCCGGTCTTGATCCTCAGGGAGCGGAAATTGTGATGCAGGTCTATAACATAATCGATCTCCGCACTTTTAAGGATATCAAGAGTGGTCCGCATATTTCCATCAAACAGATGTATCCGGTCGATATATGGATTTGCCTTGAGCAGGGGAGCAAAGTCTGACTTGGTGAGGTAATGGATCTCTGCATCTTCGACCTGCTGTTTCAGGTGACGTACAACGGGAGTAGTAAGAATAATGTCCCCGATAGAACTGAACCGGACAACCAGGAATTTTACCATCTACATGAGGTCCTTAAAGAAGACAAGCAGAGCAATCCAATACTCTGTATTCTGGTCATAAGTTGTGGAAAGTGATGCGGTACCTCGCATGCCTTCACCCTGCCTGGGTTCAAAAAGTGTGAGATATTCTTTATCAATCCCTGATGCCAGTTCCGACACATAGGGGAATTCTGATTTGCCGGAAGTGATGAAAACGGGCTTTTTCAGTTGAGCAACGGCATCCTGTACTTTTAATCCCGGCATAAAGTACTCACCCGGACTCAGGGCAACAACTGCCCTGGTATTTTCATTATTGAGCGCAACTAAAAGAGAGAGGGACCCGTTGGCACCACTTCCGAACAGTATTACAGGAAGATTGGATTTTTCATATGCATAGTTAATAGCGGCTACCACGTCCTGTTCAATATCATGAACATCTGCTTTGGCATGCCCATCTCTTAATTGTTTTACCGTCACATTGGAGACAAAATTATCGTTTCCGCCATTGCGGAGGTCTACTGCCAGGCAGTTGTAGTTGATTTTACATAGCCTTCGCGCAATTGTTTTAAATTCACCTCTGCTGGAACCCTGTTCATGAAACAACAGGATGTAGGGCCTTCCCTGTTCTACGATATATTCGTCCGCAGTGATCTCAAGGCCGTCTGCAGCGGCGAACTGAACCGTGCTTACCCGGATCGTACTAAAGGAGCTGAATGCAAGAAACACTAAAAAGATGCATGTATAAGAAATCAAACGTATTGAAATGCTCCTCAGGCTATTATGTCTTTGCTGTTTCTGCAAGAACTATGATTTTATTGTTTTTTGCCTCAATAACCCCACCTTCTACTTCAAAAAAGGTGGTCCCTCCTTTTTGATCGACTATTTTTATTTTTCCCTGTTCAAGAGTAGAAATAATAGGGGCATGATTCGTTAGGATCTCAAAAGAGCCTTTTGAACCCGGAACCTGAACCAGATCCACTTCTCCCGAGTACAGTTTTTTATCCGGTGCAATGATCTCAAGCAACATATGATATTATGCTTTGGTTTGGGCGAGTAATTTCTTGCCCTTTTCAATAGCCTCCTCAATGGTTCCCACAAAGCTAAATGCAGCTTCCGGGTATTCGTCCACCTCTCCATCTATAATCATATTGAACCCTTTGATGGAGTCTTCAATATTCACAAATACCCCAGGCATACCGGTAAACTGCTCCGCCACATGGAAAGGTTGTGAAAGAAACCGGGAGACCCTTCTAGCCCTGTGGACCACCTGCTTATCCTCTTCGGAAAGTTCATCCATCCCCAGGATGGCAATGATATCCTGTAACTCATTATAGCGCTGCAGCAATACTTTTATCCGCTGTGCTGTATTATAGTGTTCCTCTCCGACAATATCAGCTTTCAGGATCCTGGAGGTGGAATCAAGCGGATCAACAGCAGGATAGATTCCAAGCGATGCAATTTTTCTGCTCAGTACAGTCTGTGCATCAAGGTGGGCAAATGTTGTGGCAGGAGCCGGGTCGGTCAGGTCATCAGCTGGCACGTAGATGGCCTGTATGGATGTAATGGATCCCCGTTTGGTAGAGGTGATCCTCTCCTGCATAAAACCCATCTCGGTTGCCAGGGTGGGTTGATATCCTACTGCCGAGGGCATCCGTCCCAGGAGTGCTGATACCTCTGAACCAGCCTGGGTGAAACGGAAAATATTATCGACAAAGAAAAGGATATCCCTGCCACCGCTCTCTTCATCTCCGTCGCGGAAAGTTTCTGCCACCGTCAAACCTGAAAGAGCTACTGTAGCACGGGCTCCAGGGGGTTCGTTCATCTGTCCGAATACCAGTGTGGCCTGTGATTTTTCAAGTTCCTCATGATCAATCTTGTCGAGATCCCAGGAACCTTCCTCCATACTTTTCACAAATTCCTTACCATATTTAATAACTCCCGATTCGATCATTTCCCGAAGCAGTTCATTCCCTTCCCTGGTTCTTTCACCTACACCGGCAAACACAGAGATCCCTTCGTATTTCTTTGCAATATTATTGATCAGCTCCATGATGATGACAGTTTTGCCAACACCGGCTCCTCCAAAAAGGCCAATTTTACCCCCCTTGGCATACGGTTCAAGAAGATCGATCACCTTGATCCCGGTAAGCAACACCTCGGTTTCGGTAGAAAGATCCTCGTAGATGGGCGGATTGTTATGGACCGGGTAACCATGGCTTGAATCCACTTCGCCAATACCATCGATGGCCTGACCAACAACATTCAGCAACCGTCCCTTTACAGTATCTCCTTTTGGCATTTTGATCTCTTCACCTGTGGCAACTACCTCCATTCCGCGTTGAAGACCGTCGGTCGAATCCATTGCAATGGTTCTTACAGTGTGTTCACCTATATGCTGCTGGATCTCGATAACCAATATCTGACCACCATCACGTTTAATTTCAAGTGCTTCATGAATAGCTGGGAGTTTATCGCCTGATTCTTCAAAACTTACATCAACTACAGGTCCGATCACCTGTATGATTTTACCATTCATTTTTGCCATTGTCAGAGAGCTGATTTATGAGATAAAAAATGTTAATTTAGAAGCACAAATTTAGCACTTTTTTCACGGGAACTACCCATTTTTATTAGAAAGTTGAATCCCCGCTGCCAGGCAGCATTTAATATGATTTTGTTGAAACAAGATCACCTGAATTTTCGTAGAAGATAAATCAAACCATACGCAATTGAAATTTTCCCGGCCGACTAAAATTGTATTTATCCAGGCAGCCCTGATAATGGGGTTGTGCCTGAATGGATTGGGACAGATCCACAGGATTGGAGGAGGATTCACATTCTCGTCAGGCGCCGATTACAATTATGGTGAAACAGGCAACCCGGGTATAGTCCTGAAAACCTGGCTGGCATTGAATAAAGCCAGTACTTTTCATATAGTTCCTTCGGTGACGGCTTTTAACAGGTATAAACTTGAAACAGGGTATTCCGTCCTGACCAATTTAATGTTCCATGGGGATCTGGATTTTCAGTATACGGTGTTCCAGGAGGGGAATGTCAGTGCCGTTGCCTTTGCTGGAGGTAATGTGACTTACCTGCATTCAAATTTTGAACCAATTATTGTTACAGGAAATGAGACCATAACTGACGCAGCAGGATTTTCAGTCGGAGGCAACCTGGGAGCCGGACTGGAGCTGAGGATGGCCCCGCGATGGGATTTTAATGTGAGCGGAAAATATCTGTTTTCACAATACTCTCAATTCGTTATTTCGGTACAGGGGGTCTATTATTTTAAAAGTAGGAGAAGATCCTACAGGCGGTGATTTTTTTATATCTTTAGTCACTTTATTGAGTATTAACAAGTTTCAGAATTGATAACGTTATGGCAAGCTTAAGTTTTTTACTTGGGATGATACCCAGCACGGAGAAGATAGAAAGTGCGGACGATCAATTGAGAGCTGATCATCAGGCTTTTAAGGAGTTTGAAAAATCAGAAGAGCTGAAGCACTATCTGGAACTGGAAAAAGAGGTGAAATCCAGCGCATTTATACTGCGCAAGAAGAAGATGAAGAAGGCCGAATATAAAGATTCTGAAGAGTACCAGAAGGAGACGGAATACCAGGTACTGAAGAAATCGGAGCAGATCGTATGGTATTTTAAGACCAAAAAGAAAAATCCTTTTAAGGAGATAGAAAGATGGGATCTGACCTTTGATGAGAAGTTTGAAGGTAGTAAACTCGACAGGTCAAAATGGATGACACAGAGTTACTGGGGTGAAAAGAGCATGGAGGAACCATATGCCATGGAAGATGACAAGAGCTTTCCTACCAATGGAGATAATATTGAGTTCTACGACAAAAAGGCAAGGATCGTAACCAAGCCGGAGAAGGCAGAAGGACTGGTGTGGAGGTCTGAACAGGGATTCGTAAGGGAAGCGTTCGATTTCACTTCCGGCATGATCAGTACAGCCAAGAGTTTTAAGCAGAAATATGGCGTTTTTAATGCCAAAGTTAAAATGACAGGTAGTTCAGTGGCTCAGGCGTTCTGGTTGGTGTCGGATAAAATGTTGCCTCATATTGACGTGGCGCGTTTTGAAAATGGGAAACTCTATTCAAACTATTTCTGGGGAACAGGTACGTCACCGAATAAATCTCTCTCTAAGACCGGGGGAGCTAAATATGCTGATGAATACTTCATCTATACCCTGGATTGGACACCCAATAAACTGACCTGGAAGATCAATGGCAAGGTGTTTAAAACTCAAACATCCGGTGTCCCCCAGGAGGAGATGTATATTAACTTCTCGTCCAACCTCAAAAAGGATGCCTCCGAGAATGCACTTCCATGTGCTATGGAAATTGACTGGGTACGTGTGTATAAGCTGAAAGAGAAGTAGAGCCTGGTCAGTTAGTTCCGGGATCAGATAATAGACCCTGTTCGCTATTGTGGGCAGGGTTTTTTGTATTTTGCCTGTGATTAAGCATTCAATTCACCTTAAAGTATCAGATATGAAAAGTATAGTTGTCAGTTTGATCCTGGTTATGTTGTTCAGTGCTACACATAGCCAGGACAGGATAACCGGTAAGAACTTTGCCACACGATCGGAGGTAATTGCGCAACATGGCATGGCCTGTACAAGTCAGCCACTGGCCACACAGGTGGCCCTGGATATACTGAAAGCCGGAGGAAATGCCATTGATGCCGCCATTGCCGCCAATGCTATGCTGGGATTGGTAGAGCCTATCAGTAATGGCGTGGGAGGCGATCTGTTTGCCATTGTATGGGATGCTGAAACCAAACAATTGTACGGGCTGAATGCCAGCGGCAGGTCACCCCGTTCCCTGACCCTCGATTATTTCAAACAAAATGGGTATGAATTTATTCCCTCTTACGGACCGCTGCCGGTTTCGGTACCGGGATGTGTGGACGGATGGTATGAACTGAATAAGCGGTTCGGGACCATGAAAATGAAGGACCTTCTGCAACCAGTCATAGGTTATGCCCGGGAGGGCTTTCCCGTGACAGAGGTTATTGCTTATTACTGGGCATCCAATGCCAGGTTCCTGAGCCGTTATCCCAATATAGCGGATGTGTATATGCCAGGTGGCAAGCCTCCCGCAAAAGGGGAAATATTTAAAAATCCTTACCTGGCCAGCACGCTGGAAAAAATAGCAGAGGGCGGAAGGGATGCATTTTACAAAGGAGAGATCGCCAGGACCATCGATACATTTATGAAGGAGCAGGGGGGATTCCTTTCCTATGAGGATCTGGCAAGTCATACCTCTGAATGGGTCACACCGGTCAGCACCAACTACAGGGGTTATGATATCTGGGAATTACCCCCCAACGGACAGGGTATTGCTGCTCTCCAGATACTGAATATTCTTGAGAATTTCGATATTGCCTCCATGGGTTTCGGAAGCACCGACTATATCCATTATTTTGTAGAAGCCAAGAAACTGGCTTTTGAAGACCGGGCAAAATATTATGCGGATCCCGCCTTCAATACACTGCCTGTTGAGGAACTGATCTCCAAAGAGTATGCGGCCAAAAGAGCAAAACTGATTAATCCGGAAAGGGCAGCACGTAATCTCGATGCAGGCGAAATGGAGCAGGGTAATACCATCTATATGACAGTGGCTGATCAATATGGCAATATGGTTTCATTGATTCAGAGCAATTTTCGAGGGATGGGTTCGGGAATGAGTCCAACAGGATTAGGCTTTATCCTGCAGGACCGTGGGGAGTTATTCACTCTGGAAGAGGGGCATTACAATGTGTACGAGCCGGGGAAACGGCCCTTCCATACCATTATTCCTGCGTTTATCACCAGGGATGGTAAACCCTATATAAGCTTTGGGGTGATGGGGGGCTCCATGCAGCCCCAGGGTCATGCACAGATTGTGGTTAATCTCATCGATTTCGGAATGAATCTGCAGGAAGCGGGTGATGCCCCCCGGATCCGTCACGACGGGTCCTCGCAACCAACTGGAGAAAAAATGACAGATGGCGGAGTAGTGAACCTGGAGTCGGGGATACCCTATGAGAGCATACGGGGCTTGATGGAACGGGGACATCACGTTCAGTTTTCACATGGTTCTTATGGTGGTTACCAGGCTATCATGTGGGATGAAAAAGAACAGGTCTATTACGGGGCATCAGAATCGAGGAAAGACGGACAGGCAGCAGGATATTAGTTCCTGGTGCCTTTTGCAGCAAATACTAAAACGGCCAGAACCTTGGGATGACCAGCATGGAAATGATCAGGGCGAGGATATTGAGGGGTAATCCAATCTTCCAGTAGTCGCTGAATTTGTAGTTACCGATGCTCTGTACAATCAGGTTGGTCTGATAACCAATGGGCGTGGAAAAGCTGGCCGAAGCAGCAATACAGATCGTTATAAAGAATGGCCTGGGATCGACACCCATCTGGGTGGCTGCTGCGTATGCAATGGGGAAGGTAATGGCAGCAGCAGCGTTATTGGTAATGATCTCGGTGAAGATATTTGTGATTATAAATATGGCCGCCATTACCCCCAGGGGACCAAAACCCTTGGAGAGGTTGATGGTGCTGCGGGCGATAAAATCAGCTGCGCCTGAGTTTTGAAGTGCGCGGCTGATCCCGATTGCACAGGCAATGGTGATCAGTACATCCCAGTTGATGGGTTTGGTATATTTTTTTGCAGAGAATATTTTCATCAGCGCCATGAGCACTACTGTAACTGCTGCAAAAAAGAACATGTCAAACTGAACCTTGCCCTGAGCCGGTATCATCTGTCCCACTGTGGCCCCTGCAATCATCAGGAAAACCAGGATCATGGCTATCCACCTGCGTCGCCGGTTCTTGGCATCATCCATCTCACCTTTCTCGGAGGCCATATAGAATGCCCGTGATTCTCCCCAGTACCTGGTGAACTCTTCTGTGGTCAGCAGCATCAGGTTGTCTCCGGCTTTCAGTTCATGGTTATCCAGATCGGTCGTAATGCGTTCACCGTTCCGGTGCACAGCCATCACCACCGCATTATAGTGGCCGAAAAAGTCGAATTCCCCAAGAGTGCGTTGAATGCCCGGGAAGCGTGGAGCAATAACCACCTCCACCTGGTGGAGGCTTTTCTTAAGAAAATCAGGATCCACTTCGTCCAGCGCTTTCAACTTGATATCTGAATTCTGAGTCAGATAGCCCACATTCTCTGAGCTTCCGGCAACAATAAGCTGATCGTCGGCCTGCAGCATAAAAGGTGAATTTGAAAGACGGATGTGCTTGCCTTCCCTGATCACTGTCCGAAGTGTGAATTCATTCAAACCGGGAAGTTTTCTTTTTTCAATCTCTTTTCCGATCAGATTTGAATTTTTAGGCAGATAGAGATCAAAATGGTACTCCCGTGTATCATTGGGAAAACTGAACCTGGGGATCTTCTCACCCGGCAATAAACGGTTGGAGAAGAGGTTCATATAGAGAAAACCAAAAAACACAATAAAAAGGCCGACTTTAGCCAGTTCGAACATCCCCAGTCCTGTCATTCCCCTGTCGAGCATCATCCCGTGTACCAGCAGGTTGGTTGATGTACCGATCAGTGTGCAGGTACCGCCAAATATGGTGGCATAGGAAAGAGGTATGAGGAACTTCTGGGATGGAAGGCTGAGTTTATCGGCCCATTTTTTAAGCGTGGGGCCAAAGATAATCACAACCGGGGTGTTATTCAGGAATGCAGAAATCGCCGATACAGGTATCATGATCTGCATTAAAAGTCTTGGAATAGGTTTCCTTTTCTTAGGCAGTATCACTCTGGCTATCCTGTTCAATACGCCAGTTTCTTTTACTCCCTCACTGACCAGGAACAGGAGTGCCACTGTGATCATTCCCTTGTTGGAAAACCCGGCTAGCGCCTCGTCCGCCGAAAGAATGCCGGTAATCAGGAAGATCACGAGGGCTGCAAATAAAATCAAACCCGGACGGAGTACCTCCCTGATCAGAGCAACAATCATCAAAAGGATTACTCCAATAGCGATATAGGCAGTGGCTGTCATGGTTTCTCCAATATGTCTGACCAATCGGGTAAAGGCCGTATTGCAGGTTTCCGGCCATAAAATAGATCGTCCAATTTAAGCGCCATGCGCCGGAAAAGCAAATTATTTTTATTACCCCATCTGATAATGCGGTGAAATGGGCTGTTGGTGTGACTGTATGGACAGGCTGTGATACATCTGCCACAATCGGTTCCGGAAGTGGTCCAGTAGTGGTAGCATTTCTCTGAATTTATCTGCCATCTCTCCAGCTCTTCTGTTTTTTTTCTGGGACCGTCCGGGATGGCTCCAGCAGGACATACTGTCGCACATTTTTTACACAGATGACAGGCGTGCAGGATGGTCCTGTCGGGGGTTCCACTACTATATGTAACAGGCATACTGGTAGTTACCACTGAAATTCTTACTCTTGGTCCCAGTAGGGGAGTCATCAGCAATCCCATTCTCCCTATGGTCCCCAGTCCAGCATCTACAGCTACAAGCGGACAAATCACCTCATAGTTACCATCTATATGAGCGGTAGCTTCATAACCCAGGTCCCTGATCCAGGCTGTGAGTTTCAGGGCAAGGACCCCTGATCTCAGATACTGTTCAGAGGACTCCATTACCGATGTTCCAAGGGGCGCCGATTGCATCATGCGGTGATCCATCTCCACCGTGATGGCGATGGCATATTCGTGTGCCCTCTTGATTTGTTTGCCTGATTCTGGTCCCCTGCCTTTATGGGAATATAGATGATACTCTTCCAGCCTGGTGAATCCAACGCTGTGGGCTCCTGTTCCTTTTAACCAGGTGGAAATAAATCTGGATGTCAGACCGGGATCTGCTTTGACAGGATCTCTGACCGGAGGATCTTTTTCAGTATTCGATCCGGACAATGAACTATGGATGAGACCCCCCAGAAAATCAATCACCTCAAAATTGGCCCTGGCGGCTGAAAAAGTTCCTGTATGAAAGTACCGGGCGCTGTTATCCAGGAGACCTGGAGACATCCTTGACCGGTCATCTTCGGTTTGGAACTCAGGATGAAGCTTATAATATGATTCATATGCCTTGCTTCCGGGGATCAGTAAACGTCTTGAAAGTACGGCATCGGCTTCATGCACTCTCTTCACCGGCTGATAGTAGGTAAAGGAACGGGCTCCCTTTATGGGAAGGAGAAGAATGAGCCCCGCACCACCAATGATGCAGAGAACTATAATGACAGGGTTCATCAGTTGGTATCTCTATGCTGCAATAGTAAAAAAAAATAGTTAAATTCAGCAGTATCCATTGATTATGGTATATATGAGGCACCTCAGGTTTTTACTGATTTTGGTGTTCATTTCAGTGACGGCACCCGGTTTACTGGCACAGCAGGGATTTACAGATGAAACCCGTGCAATATATATACTGGATATATCCAGGTACGTGCTCTTTAATGATTCAACAAGTGACCGTGAGCAATTTATTATCACCGTGCTGGATAATGATTCAAATCTCTACTTTGAGCTGGATAAACAGGCAAAGACCAGGAAGCAGATACAGGGGAAACCTATTGCAATAAGGGTCTGTACCGATATTGAGGATCTGCAGCCGGGACAGGTGGTTTTTGTAAACAGGGAGGACGGTTTTCCGATTGAAGATGTAATAAAGAAAATAAAGGGATCCAATACCCTCCTGATCTCGGAAGACTATCCCTTCAGGTCATCCATGATCAATTTCGTTGTGGTTGATGGAGAACCCAAGTTCGAGGCTAACGAGGAGCTGATAACCCAGGAGGGCCTTTCTGTGAATGAACTGTTCCTGGCCCAGGCGATCAAAACCAGGGAGGATTGGGAATCCCTTTACGTGGTCACAGAAGGAGAACTGAAGATAGAGAAAGGCATTACAGAGCAGCAGAGGCTTCAGATCGAACAACAGCAGGATCAGATACATGAGCAGGAGTTACTGATTGCGAATAACCGCGAGACACTTGAAAAGTTGAGAAGTGAAATAGAAGATCGGGAGGCTGAGATTGATGAGAAAACGAATGTACTTAACAGGCAGGAGGCAGAGATTGCATCGAAAAACAGGACCATTGAAACGCAGGTGAGGGAGGTTAACCAGCAGCGGACGATACTGGGGGAGCAGGAACAGAGGATCAGGACCATAGAGGAGGATATTTCACTTAAGGAGGAGGCCATTGCCCGGAATGAGGAGGAGATCAGGAAACAGGATGAGAAAATTGTATGGCAGGCAGAGGCCATTCAAAAACAGAGGATGATTATACTGGCAGTTGGTACGGCGTTACTCCTGCTGTTCGGCCTGGTGTACTTTATCTGGCGAAATTACCAGAATAAGAAGAAGGCCAATATCCTTTTGCAGGCTCAGCGGGACCAGATTGCTTACCAAAAGAAACATATTACAGACAGCATACAGTATGCAAAAAAGATCCAGACCGCTATTCTCCCTTCCCTGGAGCTATTCTCTCACAACCTGGAGCATTTTGTGCTTTTTAAGCCCAGGGATATCGTGAGTGGTGATTTTTACTGGGCGGAGGAGATTGATGGGAGTTTTTTGATTGTCACAGCTGATTGTACCGGGCATGGTGTTCCGGGAGCATTTATGAGCATGTTGGGTATCAGTCTGTTGAATGAAATCATATTATCAAAGGGGATCAGCAGACCCGACCGGATCCTGAATGAATTGCGTGATAAGATTATTGAAGCACTTAAACAGGAGACAGGAAGTATCCTGAAAGATGGAATGGACATGACCGTTTGCCTGTTTGACAGGAGGGACAACAAGTTACAGTTTAGCGGAGCGAATAATCCACTTTACGTTATATCGGAGGGTACATTGACGCAGATAAAGGGAGATAAAATGCCAGTGGCCATTCATGATATTATGGACCCGTTCTCCCTTCACCAGCTCTATCTGAAACAGGGAGATACCTTCTATACATTTTCTGACGGGTATGTCGATCAGTTTGGCGGTCCGTCTCAAAAGAAATTCCTGGCAAAAAATTTCAGGAACCTGTTGCTCACATTACAGGAACTTCCCATGATGGAGCAGGGTATCCGGCTGGATGAAGTATTTACAGAATACAGGAAAGGGGTTGAACAGATCGATGATGTAGTGATTATAGGTGTTAAAGCCTAATCACAGTTCCAGTAGGTAGTGGTCCCGCCGATTGTAACTGGCGAAGCATCTTCCTTTTCCTTTAATGCGTCTCCGCAAAAAGGAAGGGGTGCGGTATATTCTGTAGGTGTTCCGTCTGTATACTCGGTGACCAGTTCACAGGTTCCGCACTCTTCAATGAGGTTGCAGGCCGGAAGAGCTGTAAGGGTTAACACAACCACAGCAGCAATCACAATATTTCTCTTTTTCATCCGCTTAATTTTTTATAATTATTTAAAAATAAAATAATTAAAAAATTGAGAACGAATGCAACCGCTTCGCTCTCGCATGAATAAATTTATTCATGCTCGTTTCATATCCGTTAAATAGTTATCCTGCAAAATTATAATAAGATGCAGGGATTATCAAACATGTATACGTACCATTTTAGCAAAAGGTTTGTGTCTATTGCATCCGAATTACTAATTTCGGTAGTTGGTTCAATATTTTTCAATTGATGGCGAAACGTAAATTCAGGATCCTCAGAATCGGGGGTTGGGTCATTGTGGGGATCATATCGTTGATCCTTTTGACTACCCTGGTATTCTACCTTGGCCGGGACTTCTTTTTAAAAAAGGCTGTAGCCTACCTGAATGAGCAACAGCCAGGGGAAGTCCGGATGGGAAAGATGTACCTTATCCCGTTTGTGAATTTTCCGGATGTTACACTGCAGCTTCATTCTGTAGAATTCTTTGAAAAAGAGGTGAACGACGTCACTACAGGTCAGGAAACCATCCTGTCGCTGGAAGAGATTGGTGTGACACTGGATTTGCTTCAATTGATCAGAGGTGGCATTATGGTCTCAGAAGCCCATCTGAAGGACGGGTTTGTAAATTTGATCATTTACGAGGATAGTATTAGCAACCTGGAACACGCCCTGGGGATCAGGTTTTCAGATCAGCATGAAGAAGAGACCACTGAAAGCGGCCATCCGGTTGCAATTGATCTGGACCGGGTAGAGCTTCTCAATGTGACAACCACCCTGGATAACCGGCTGGAGGATGATTATGTGAGTCTGGACGTGAACCGGTTTGAAAGCAGCTTCAGCTATCTTTCAGGAGAGATAGCTGCAGCACTTGAAGTAGATATTGATGTAGATAGTGTTAAATACATAACAATCAATGATAAAATAGATAAGAATATCTTTCTTAAAGGAAGCATCCTGTTGAACCCGGAAGAACAATTGCTGAAAGTGGATCCCAGCAATTTAAAATTTTCCGGTCTTGAATTTGAAACCTGGGGGAGCCTCGATTACAGGGCAACCCCAAGGGTTGATTTCGCATATACAGCAACCAATGAAGGATTGGAACTGTTGAACTACCTTTTCAGAGGAATACTGGATCTGGATGAGATCGAGCAGATAGGTGGCGGGAGCATCCATATGAATGGAACGGTTCAGGGGGAGATGGGACGGGATGAGTTACCCGTTGTCCGCGTCAATGGAGAGGCCAAAGATCTGGGATTCAGGATTAAGTCAGTTGGAGAGGATGTTACAGGGATCTCGTTTCGAATGTTTGCGACCAACGGAAGTAAAAGCGATCTGAGCGAGGGCTATCTGGAGGTGCAGGAATTTAAAGCGCAATTTCCTGAAGGGAGTATTAATACCAGTATTACAGCAAGTAACATTAAAGAACCGGAATTAAATGTTGAAGTAGATTGCAAGTTGAACCTGAAGGGAATTGATAAAATGCTCAACAAGAAGTTTCTAACCGATTTATCGGGGAAAGTATCCATACAGGGACAGGTAAACGGGAGTGTCAACAGGCGGTCAGGACAATTTTTAAATGAGGGAAGTTCGTTAGAAGCCGTTTTGGAGAATGTCTCTTTTGTGATCAATCAAGACAGTGTCACAAGAGACAGCCTGAAGGGTATTGATGGGAGGTTTATACTGAATGATAGTATAATTGGTACGGAGGACCTGAACCTGGAATATAACGGGAACCGCTTTGATGTGGATCTCTTCACCGAAAACCTGCTGCTTTATCTCCTGGATTATGACAGGGATGTGACTGCTGGCATCTCCATTTCATCTGACCTGGTCCGCCCGGCCACTCTCCTTGGTGATACCACTATTTCCAGTATAATTGGAGATGAACTGCAGGGTTTTTATTTCAGGGGGAAGGCAATGATTCAAAAAGAGGCCCTGGATGATTTTATAAAATTTGATTCTGTACCTGTTTTTGAGTTCCTCCTGGATAGTTTTGCGGTTTCCACGCCTATGCTTGCGCAGATCTCAGATATGAGTGCATCGTTAGAGTTTGGACCGGATACAATATCTCTGCATCATCTGGCTGCTCGCATCGGTGAAAGTTCATTAGGTTTTTCGGGGGCAATAAACAATTATGGGTCACTGGCCCATGCCGATTCGGGCGAGGTCGTGGAGGTGGAATTTGATATTTATTCAGATACGTTGTGGGCCGAGGACCTATTAACAATTAACAATGAATTCCTGCTACCTCAGGATTTTATAACAGAATACCTGAAGGATCTCAGATTGACAGGAAGCGTGAAGATACCTGCAGCCGGACTGGTTTATGACTCTATTCCCATGGATTTTGGACTAGATATTACGCAACTGGGCTGGGGTCTCAGGTACTATCCGGAGCGTTTTAAGAATTTCCTGATCAATATTCAAAGGGAGGGAAATCTATTATTAGTCAACAATATACAGGGCAGTGTAGGAGATAATAACCTTAATTTATCGGCATCAATCGGGAATTTTAACGATACACTGTTAGAGAATATGTATGGAAGTTTTGAACTTTACTCTGATCTGCTCGATTTTAACCAGCTGCTCAATTATCAGATCCCTCATGAGGGCAGTGAGGTCCAGAAGAAAGACACCAGTGCGGTGCAGGAACCAATCCGGCTGTATGAAATGGAGTATCCACAGTTCGATTTTACGGTGGATATTGGTGAGGTGCGCTATGAGAATCACAACTTTTACAATCTGAATGGAAAGTTCCGGTCCAGCAAGGATAAGATCTTTTACCTCGATAAACTTGAAACATCTCCTGAAGGCAGGGGAACCATCGAATTTGACGGTTTCATTAATGTATCCAGTCCGGAAAGTTATGTCGTCAGTGCCGAACTGAATCTGAAGGGTATCGATATCAATGACCTGAACCTTGAGCTTCAGTCAGGGGATACTGTTATGGTAATGAAGGACCATTTTTACGGGATAGTTGATGCAAAGGGACTGGCCGAGATTTTTATTACCCCGGAATTGAAAGTGGATATGCCCACTACCACGGCAGCATTTAATGTTACGGTAACCAATGGTGCACTGATCAATTTCACACCCCTTCAGGTTGCTGGTAAATACCTGGATAGTAAGGACTTGAATAATGTCAGGTTTGCAACTGTCAGGAATAGTTTTACCCTTGTGGATTCAAAAATAACCATCCCGATAATGAATGTTGAATCGAGTCTGGGTCAGATGCTGATCCAGGGTGAGCAGGGTCTGGATATGAGTTATCTCTACCTGGTACATGTTCCTCCTAAACTGGCCATGGGTGCTGCCAGAAGTGCCATGTCTCAAGGAGCAAGAGAGGATGGTGAAGATCAGGTGAACCAGATGAAAAGGGGCGACTTCCTGATGATGACTATCTGGAGTAACGGCAAAGATTCTGATTTTAAACTGGGTGACAGGAGGAACAAGTTTCAAAAATGAGGGAGAGTCGATTTGCGTTGGGTTACATGCCGCACAGGTTATGGGGTGATATATTGCTGCCACAGGTGCTGGACATGGAGCCGGGGAGAGATTTTTACTCACCCGGGGAATATATCCAGAACGATAGCTCCACCAGGGCATACCAGCGCCTGAGCCCCATGCAAAAAGAGGTGGTTCGTTTGATAGATGAGTACAGTGACCGGAATCTTCACCGTATATTTTCCAGGCTAAAAACCGTCAAACAATTTCAGGACGGGGTCGACCAGCCGACCATTACCAGTCATATCAGGCCCTTTATTGAAAAAAGACTCCATTCCATTCTGGTCATAGCACTGGAGAACCGGTTCCCGGTTTTCGTAAAGGAGAAGGGGAGCAGGAACATCTTTCCGGAAGACTTCCTTCACATCGAAAAGAGCCCTGCAGTTCCTGTATTCAATTTCAGGTACGAAGAGCAATTGTCCTATTCTCTTTCCCTGTATCATGGTGATAAGAAGCTGATCCTTAAGGACGCTCCTCTGGAGATCCTAACCAACGATCCAAGTACTATCATTCTTGGAGAGACCCTTTATTTTATAAAGGATATAGATGGCAAGAAACTGAAGCCATTTATGACCAAAGAGAGGATACTGATCCCTGTTGCGTTTGAAGAAAAATATTTCTCCTCTTTCGTCAGGACCACCCTGAGGGATTTTACTGCTGTAACAGAAGGGTTTGAAGTGAGATCCATTATTCCCGACAGGAAAGCCTCGCTTACCCTTGAGCAGGGGATCTCCGAAATGCCCGTCTGGCTCCTGAAATTTCATTACAATAACCACTCCATAGCCCGGGAAAGTCAAATCACACGGTTTGTGAACTACCTGGGGAAGTCCCGGGGGAATGCATTTGAGAAATTCGACCGTCATGATGACTGGGAACAACAGATCGTTGATCTTCTAAACGAAGCGGGACTTCAATCAAGGGATGATCATTTATTCTATTTAAAAGATATTTATTCAGCAGTTAATTTTATCAATGAATATGGTTCGACTCTGAAAGAGGCGGGCATTGTAATCAGCCAGAGAATGAACAGGGAGTACTACCTGGAGAGGATTGACCTGGATATTAAATCAGATGAGGAGGCGGACTGGTTTGATATACATGGTGTGGTCAGGCTGGGAGATCTGGAAATTCCGTTTTTATCTCTGAAAAGCAACATACTGGAAGAAAACAGAGAGTATATTTTACCTGATGGAAGAGTTGTTGTGTTGCCGATGGAGTGGTTCGCAAGGTATCGGTCCATGTTTGAATTCGGCCAGATTAAAAATAATCTGATAAGGATACATAAGCAGCATTTCTCCATGGTGGATGAATCGTTGCGCGGTTTTCATGCTGAAACCCTTGAGAAGCTGGAGTCGCTGAACAGGGTGGGATCCCTCCCGGAGACGGATTTGCCCGGGGGACTGGATGCAACGCTCAGGCCATATCAGGTGGAGGGATATAAATGGCTTTGCTTTCTGCAGGAAAACAGTTTTGGAGGATGCCTGGCCGATGATATGGGTCTGGGTAAAACCCTCCAGGCGATCTCTGTATTGTTAAGATCCAAGGAGTTGGGAACAGGAGGATCATCAGATCTACAAAGCAGGGAAAGCCGGTCAAAAGAGGGACAGATTTCAATGTTTAATCCCACTGAGCATAAACTTACATCGTTGATTGTTGTCCCTGCTTCTCTGATACATAACTGGGAAGGTGAATGCAGGAGATTTGCTCCGCGCTTGAAAGTGCTTATTCATACAGGCATTCAGCGCAACAAAGCATTATCCAATTATTCCTATTATGACCTGGTCATCTCCACCTATCAAACGGTTCGCCAGGACAGCCTGCAACTTTCAACCTTTCATTTTCACTATATCATACTGGATGAAAGCCAGATGATCAAGAATTCCTCTTCCAAGCTATACAATGCCATCATAACTTTGCAGTCCGATCATCGCATTGTACTTACAGGCACACCTATTGAGAATTCGCTTACAGATCTCTGGTCGCAGATCAATTTTGTAAATCCGGGATTGCTGGGCACACTCAGTTTTTTCAAGCGCAGTTTTGTACAACCCATCGAGAAAAAGAGTGACGAGGTACGTGAAGCAAAACTCAAAGAGTTGATCAGTCCCTTTATCCTGCGACGTACAAAAGATGAGGTAGCGCGCGAACTGCCCCCACTTTACGAACAGGTGTTGTATGTGGATATGGCCGAGGCGCAGAAAAGACTGTATGAGGAGGAGAAATCCCAGGCACGCAACGCCATCCTGGAGAATTTCGAAGAGGTGGGAGTGGAAAATTCCACGATGATAATATTGCAGGCCCTGACCCGTCTTCGTCAGATAGCCAACCACCCTGACCTGGTGAAGGAGTATGACGGGGAGGAATCGGGTAAATTCACCGAAGTGTACAGAAATATTGAAAGCGTTATAGCAGAAGGCCATAAACTGCTTCTGTTCTCCTCATTTGTAAAACATCTCAATCTGTTTAGGACCCGGCTTGAGGAGGATAGGATTGAATTTGCATACCTGACAGGCTCAAGTAATCAACGGCAGCGTGAGGAGGCTGTTAAAGCTTTCCAGTCCAGAAGCACCTGTTCAATTTTCCTTATCTCATTGAAGGCCGGTGGTGTTGGGCTTAATCTTACAGCTGCCGATTATGTTTTCATATTAGATCCGTGGTGGAATCCTGCGGCGGAGCTCCAGGCACTGAACCGGGCACACCGGATCGGCCGGGAGGACAGGGTTTTTGTTTACCGGTTTATTTCCAATGATACCATTGAAGAGAAGATCCGGCGCCTGCAGGAGAGGAAACGTGAAATCGCAGAGACATTTGTCACTTCCAATAATCCAATGAAATCGTTAAATGAAAAGGAGGTTCTGGAACTTTTCAGTTAGCAGGATGGCGGTAATCAGAATCTCAATACTACAGTAGCCTTGGCTCCGCCTGCCAGTGGGGAGATACCGAGTTGCATTGAGCTTTCATGGCCGTTCTGCATCTCCATTGCCGATTTTGCCCTGGAAAATGCATAGGTGGTCATGGTGATAATACTGGCGGTGCCCAGGACCCCGCTGGCAATGGTAAGGGGTAATGTGGCTCCCCAGTCGGTTGTAAATCCATAGAGGGCAAGTGATGTGGGAATGACTGAAATAGCATAAAGGGTCCACCCCAGTTTTGCTATCGGTTGAGATAGTTCATGCCGGATATTTACTGAGCGACCACCGGCATAGATCAGCGGTGGAGCAAGCAGGACCATTGCAGATGCCGGGATCCCGGCTATGCCGGCGTTCCATTCATTAACCAGGGCAGATACAAACATAAGGCCGACCACTGAAGGTGCCGTGATATAACCAAGGGTCACAGCTTCGTCGGCCCATCCAGTGTTGAAAGTCATCAAAGAAACGCTGTCCGGTAGTGCCGGATCATCCTGTTCCAATTGCTGGGCATTTAAAAGTCGCATGGATATGAACAGGAGAGCTGTAGCGGTAATGAAGCTCCTTTGCATTCCAAAATTGATTTTATTACAAGTTACTTATAAAATTCTAAGTACAGGCGTTATCTTTATTCCATGCGCAATTGTCTGCTCCGGGAAGTTGAATTCAGAACCAGCCGGTCGTCCGGACCGGGTGGTCAACATGTAAATAAGACCGAGTCGAGGGTTGAACTGTTGTGGCATCCGATGGAATCGGATTGTCTCAATGAGGCGCAAATATTGATGGTTGCAAAGCGGTTAAAAAATCGGATCACCGATGATGGAGTGTTGATCATGGTTTCAGAAAAATACCGGTCCCAGCACAGGAACAGGGCCGATGTGACCGAAAGGTTCCTGGAATTGGTAACGCAGAGCATTGTGCCCTTGAAGAAACGCCAACCTACCAGGCCCACCCGCACGAGTGTTGAGAAACGGATCCGGAACAAGAAGATCAGGGGAGAGATTAAAAGATCGCGCAGGGAACGGCCAGGTGAGTAACTTAAATACAGATAATTCCCGGATGAACTTATTGTCACCAAAAGTATCAGTCGTATTGCCATTCTACAATGCTGAGAAGACACTCTCAAAAGCCCTGCAGAGTATTTCTGAACAGGAGTTCAACGATTTTGAGTGTCTGATGGTTGACAACAACTCAACGGATGGAAGCAGGGAGATCGCCGCAGGGTTTGAAAGAGACGATCCCAGGTTCAGGTTGATTGAAGAGCGAAAGCAGGGTGTCATGTTTGCATCCAACAGGGGATGCGCCTCTGCCCGGGGATCGTATATTGCCAGGATGGATGCAGATGATGTCTCCAGGCCGGGCCGGCTCAGGGTGCAATCTGAATTTCTGGATGGTCATGCTGATTTCGGCGCTGTGGCGGGACTGGTAAATCATGTGGGGGATCCGAAGACAACGGCGGGTTTTCAGCGCTTCGTCGACTGGAGCAATTCAATCATTACTTACGGGGAGATTTTTAACAGGCGCTTTATAGAAGCCCCCATTGTGAATCCATCAGCCATGTGGAGAAGAGAGACCATGGAGCAGTACGGGCTCTACCTGTCGGGCGAATTTCCCGAAGATTATGAAATGTGGCTGAGGTGGCTCGACCAGGGTGTAAAGATTGAAAAAGTACCGGAAGTGGTACTGGACTGGTATGATTCGGAAGAGAGACTTACGCGTACACATCCCATATACAGTGAGCAGGCCTTTTATGAGATAAAAAGCAGGTACCTGGCTAAATGGCTATCGGCAAACAATCCCTTTCATCCCCTGGTAACGATCTGGGGTGCCAGCAGAATTTCCCGCCGCAGGGCGAGGATGCTGGAGCAGTACGGCATCGGAATTCAAACCTATATTGACACCAGGAAGGGGAGACAGATCGAGAAAGAGTTAACCTACTATAATGATCTTCCGGAAGTGGGCTCTATGTTTATTCTTACCTATATCAGGCAGATGGACAACCGGGAGAAAATCCAGGCCTTCGTGGAGGAAAGGGGATATGTTGAAGGGAAGAACTATCTGCTGGTCTCGTGATCTTCACCCTGGGAAATCAGGGCAAATATCCTTATCATTGTGACTCAAATTACTTTTCATTTTTATTGAAGCTGACGGATGAAACTAAACTGGACCCATGCACTCTATCTGGCTCTTTTAATATTTCCCGTTTCATTGATCCAGGGCCAGGATCTCGATTCCCTCCTGAATAACAAAGGGGTATATAACGCAGTAAATATTGGTGATCTGCCCCAGCCCAGGATTGATGGTCTGCTGGATGATGAGATCTGGAGCCTTGGTGAATGGCAGGGTGATTTTACCCAGCAACAGCCGGCGGGTGGTACGGCTCCGACTTTTAATACCTATGTGAAGGTACTGTATGACCATTCCAGTCTTTTTGTCTCCATGATCTGCCAGGATGATGACCCTGATAAGATCCGGGATATTTTCGATCGGCGAGATGCGCTCAGTGGTGATATGACCGGGATTGCCATCGACAGTTATCATGATAAGCTGACCGCATTTGAATTCAACCTGAGTGCAGCCGGACAGAAGATGGATCTGAAACACCTGGGCGATTATCTGTGGGATTTTAACTGGAATGCAGTCTGGGACGGAGCTACCTCACAAACGGATACAGGCTGGGTAGCGGAGATGAAGATCCCTTTCAGCCAGATCCGGTATGCCAACCAGGCGGATCATGTATGGGGGATGCACGTCTGGAGATGGACCGACCGCCTGCACGAGGAGGACCAGTGGCAATGGATCCCCATCAATGCTCCTGCAATGGTCTATCTGTTTGGTGAGCTGAAGGGTGTACAAAACATCAGGGAATCACGCCAGGTAGAGTTTCTGCCCTATGTATTAAGCTCGGTAGAAAAACTACCAGGAGGTGATGGACTGGAACCTTTTAAGTTCAATGGGGGGCTGGATGCCAAAGTGGGGATCAGCAGTGATTATACGCTTGATCTATCCATCAATCCTGATTTTGGTCAGGTGGAAGCCGATCCGTCGGTTCTGAACCTTACTTCTTTTGAAACCTTCTACGAAGAAAAAAGGCCTTTTTTCCTGGAGGGCAACGAGATATTTGATTTCGAACTGGATGGGGATATTCCATATTATTCCAGGCGGATTGGAAGTGCACCAGACTTCCCGGACAACTGGAATGGCCAGGAGATCTCTGAAATACCCAACTGGACCACCATTCTGGGTGCGGCCAAGTTGACCGGCAAAAGCAGCAAGGGCCTGTCAATAGGCCTGGTGAACGGTTTGACGGCAGAAGAGCATGGTGTGGCGATCAACGGAGGAGGAGAGGAACAGATACAGGTAGCTGCCATGAGCAATTATCTCTCCTCAAGGATAAAGAAGGAGTTTAATGAAGGAAATACCATTGCCGGTGGGATGTTCAGCCTGGTCAACAGGATATCTGCTGATGATGCTGTCCAGGCACTTTTGCCAACAGCTGCAGTAACGGGCGGATTGGACCTGCTGCATTACTGGAAGAATAAGAACTATTTTTTCGAAGTGAAGACCATAGCCAGCCAGCTGCAGGGATCGACCGACGCCATTATGCAAAAGCAGGTGGGCCCCATTCACCGATTCCAGCGTCCCGATGCAGATTACCTGGAAATTGACAGTACCAGGGAAAATCTGGGAGGACTTGGAGGATTGATCCGGGCAGGAAAAAAGGGGGGTAAGATCAATTATAACCTGATGGGCCAGTTCCGCTCACCCGGATTGAATCTGAATGATATAGGTTATATCCGTCTGAATGATTTTATCGGAGAAGGGGGAGAGGTCAACTACAGGAGAGATGAGCCCGGGAAGTGGGTGCGAAATTATACCCTGACCCTCGAACAGGAGGCACGATGGAGTTTCGGTGGAGAGAACATACTCAACCAACTGGGTACCCACTTTGTCGTGAATAGCAATAAACTTTGGAGTTATTCTTTTGGCTACTACTATGATTTTTCGCACCTCGATATCCGGGAACTGAGAGGCGGCCCTGCACTCAGGTTGGATGGAGAGCACCAGACCTTTGTCATGATCTCCAGTAACCGATCCAAAAACCTCAGTGCATCTCTGGGAGCACATTTCAATTCCTATAATGTAGAAGATTCACGCCAGGAGGTGGCTTATTTAAGCGTAACCTGGTTACCTGTACGGAAGATCAAACTGAGTGCACTCACCTCCATGACCTGGCGCAAGTACCACCAGCAGTATGTGGGGACCCTTACCAACGGGAATGAGGAGCTTTACCTGATGGGCCATATCGATCAGCAAACCCCATCGGTTACCTTCAGGGCTGAACTTTATATCACCCCCGAGATGTCCATCCAGTATTACGGCAGTCCCTACTTTTCAGTGGGTCAGTACGGCGAATTTAAGCGGGTGGACCAGGGAAGCGAGAGAGATATGGATGCCCGGCTTGAGGAATTGCAGGTCAACTATGATGCCGGGAGCAACAGCTACGACTTTGATTATAATGCAAGCTCCTGGAGCTTTGGTAATCCGGACTTCAGCTTTTCGCAGTTTCGTTCCAACCTGGTGTTCCGTTGGGAGTATAAGCTCGGCTCTACCCTTTACCTGGTATGGTCGCATGATCGTTCAGGATGGGATGGCAATTATAATCTTATTTCGGATATTGCCGGAGATCTTTTTGGGATCAAGGGGAACAACATTTTTATGTTCAAACTGAATTTCTGGTTCTCCATATAGAGTTTATCAAGTGATATTAATTGTTACTTTTAGGTAGATCGAATCAATTTTCAACTTATAAAAGCCTATCATATGCAACGCAGATCTTTTCTTAAAAGCAGTGCAGTGGCCACCGGAGCCCTTGTAACAGGTGGACTGGCACACGGTTCTGCAGCATCGGCAACTGTGCCTGCTGCTGACAAACATCAATTCAACCTGAAATATGCTCCCCATTTGGGAATGTTTCGAAATTCCGCAGGGGATGACCTCCTGGACCAGATCCAGTTTATGGCGGATGCAGGATTTACAGCCTTTGAAGACAATGGTATGATGGGGCGCGATGTTGCCATGCAGGAAAAAATTGGCGAAAAGCTCGCGAAACTCAACATGACCATGGGAGTTTTTGTAGTGGAAAAAGGCGGCAACATGCAAAATACCTTCGCTGCCGGGAAACAGGAGTATACTGACATATTTTTAGATGGTTGCCACAGGGCGGTTGACGTGGCAAAACGGGTGAACGCCAAATGGATGACTGTAGTCCCTGGCGGTTTTCAGCGGAATTTGCCCATTGGAATTCAGGACGGAAATGTGATTGATACCCTGAGAAGGGGAGCAGAAATATTGGAACCGCATGGCCTGGTGATGGTGCTCGAACCGCTTTCCGATTCGCCCGACCTCTATCTGCGCACTTCGAATCAAGCCTACATGATCTGCAAAGCCGTGAACAGCCCGTCGTGCAAAATATTGTATGACATTTACCACATGCAGAAAAATGAAGGGAACCTGATCACGAACATGGATTTTACCTGGAACGAAATTGCATATATCCAGGTCGGCGATAATCCTGGAAGAAATGAGCCCACCACCGGGGAGATTAACTATAACAATGTGTTTAAGCATATCCATGAAAAAGGATATACAGGGGTCATCGGGATGGAGCACGGGAATTCGAAAACGGGCAAAGAGGGAGAGATGGCTGTTATTGAAGCTTATGCTAAGGTGGATCAGTTTTAAGTAATTAATGAGATATTATCATTCAAGTCACTGACATTCTTCGAAATAAATAGAACCGGGTCGCTCAAGTATCTTGAGCGGCCCGGTCTTTTATTGGTACTCCCTTAATTGTAGCGGAGACGATAAATTAATCGGAACCTGCGATAGGGATGGTCCTGTCTATGTCAACCGGGCCCAGTTTTATTTCACTTTTGGGACCAATTGTAATATCCGAACTCATCATCTCCTCCCAGGTCACCTTCTTCCCTGTATAGGCGGATATCCTGCCCATGATGGCAGTCAGGACCGATCTGGCGGTTTCCTCAGCTTCCACAATCTGTTTTCCTTCACGTATGGCTGAAATCAGGTCGATGTGCTCCTGTACATAAGGATCATTTTCAACAGGTTCACCAGCCTCATCAACCGGGGATTTCCATTCATACAGTACATTCCCCTCAGCATCCCAAATGGTGCCACCGGGATTTGTGTAACCCTTATTGCCTCTGAGATACTCACTGACACTGGTGGCGCAATCATTGATCTGCCGGCACATGGAATTCATATGGATGGTCTTGTCGTAGATAAAGTCCACACTGAAGTTGTCGTAGCAGTCGCCCGTTTTCCTTCTCAACCTGGAACCCATTCCGACGGCTTCCACGGGATGTGTTCCCACAAACCAGTTGCTTACATCGATATTGTGAACATGCTGCTCAACGATATGGTCCCCGGAGAGCCAGGTCCAGTTGACCCAGTCGCGGATCATCCACTCCATTTCGGTCCATGCGGATTGATTTTCCCTGTACCATAGCTGGTTCTGGTTCCAGTACACGTTGGTGGCAACAATGTCACCTATCATACCGGCATCGATACGGGCTTTCACATTATTGTACGACCATTGGTGACGCCGTTGTGTGCCGGTGACCACGCAGAGGCCAGCTGCTTCTGCCTGTTTGGAGGCAGCCATAACGGCACGTGCACCTACCGGGTCAACTGCAACCGGCTTTTCCATAAAAACATGTTTTCTTGCCTCTACACAGGCCTGGAAGTGTTCGGGACGAAAATAAGGGGGAGTTGCTAATATGACGTAATCCAGGTCTAATTCCAGCAACTTCTTGTAGGCATCAAATCCCACAAAGCAATTGGCATCTTCCAATTCAACATCTTTTTCATCTTTCAGCTTTTTCCTCAGATCGTCAATTCTGTCTTGAAAAACATCCGCCAGGGCTACAATGCTCAGGTTCGGTCCCGCATCCAGAAAATTGACAGCTGCGCCTGAACCGCGTCCGCCACAGCCTACAACACCTGCCCTGATGGGCTGTCCATCCACTGCAGTTTTTAGAAAGACGGGTTCGACTACCTCAGCTGTAGTTTCTCCGGGAGCACATGATTGAATCAATTTGCTGGCGCCGATCACACCGATGGCACCTAACGCAGTATTTTCTAAAAATCTGCGTCTGCTGGTTGGTTTGGTTGGTTTCATCTGTAATAAAATTGTTTAACGAGGTTATAGTTATGTTGATGATGTATTCCTATTAATCTCCCGGCATCTCTTCGTATTCACAAACCACTCTGAATCCAACATAAAAACAGTCCGAGTACCACCAGACGCTTTTTGGGATCTGGGGATCGGTCTTCAGCCAGGCATCAGTTTTGGTATAGTCCCTGGATGCACAGCGTACCGACTCGGCTCCATCCCTGTAGGATCCGCCCCGGACCACATATTCTTCTCCTGAATCCGGTCCGGAGGGATCTTTCAGGGTACCTTCCGCATACTGTGAGTAAGCCTCATCAGCGTACCAGTCAGAACAAAACTCCAGCACGTTCCCAAGCATGTTGACCAGCCCGAATGGATTCTCCCGGGTAGCACTGGGAGGTCTTGATCTGGCTCCACTGTTTTCGGCATAGATGATATAGCAGTTGATCACGGCGGTATCGACTCCAAATATTCTGTTTCTGATCCCTTTGTCCACATAACGCCTGGGATCGCCTTCGAAGAAGTAGGGTGAGGTGGTCCCGCCCCGTGCCGCATATTCCCATTCAGCTTCGGTGGGAAGCCGGTAGGTTTTTCCGGTGATCTCCGTGAGCCACTCACAATAGACTTCAGCGGCATGATGGGTCATTGACATAGCCGGCATTTTTCCTATTCCCCAACCCTGGTCCGGCGCTCCATATGGTGGGGTTGGCCCTGATATCCCATCAACATCTTCCCGAGCTACATTCAGGTAGGTATCTGAGGATTTTCCCTGAGCCCCGGTCTGCTTAAAGAATGCCATGTATTCATCCCATGAAGCCTCAATTTTGGCCATGAAGAAGGGACTAATCTCCACCTCTCTCACAGGCCCTTCGTCCTGGTCCCTGAAAGGCTCATCCACCGGGCTGCCCATCATGTAAGTTCCGCCTGGAATGGCTATCATATCAAAGCTTACAGCCGATCCCGGGATATACTCTGTAAAGTTATTGAAACCATTGATCACTCCGGGTTCGGTATATAGTTCTGTAGATGCTGTTTTGACAATGCCAAAACCGGTGTTTTGTGCATGCAATCTGTCGGGATCGTAATGGCCAACTGTAATATGACAGTTGATGCAGTGCAATTCACCTGCCTGCCGTTCATAATAGAGGTGCGCCTCACGTCCCTCCTTGGTCAGGCCCAGTGGGTAGTTGTTCTGGTGACAGTGAATACAGGATGTTTCAAAGGTATGGTGACTGGCATATTCTATTTGTGATTTTGCTTCCCAGTTGAAGCTTGCGGAATCCCTGAAAGTCTTGGCCCATACATCGCGAATACCGGTTTTGGCCTTTTGCACCAGGTATCCTTCGCCATGGGGCGGTAGGTGACAGTCGACACAATGAACGTGGATCCCCATTTTGTTGTCGACATGTGTGGAGCGTTTCCAGCTCTGCGTGGAATGGGGGTGTATATGACAGGAGGCGCAATATTCATCTGTTGAGGTTTTAACCACAACTTTGTTTCCCAGGAAGATGATCAGCGCTAATACAAGCATTCCAGACAGGAAAATGATTCTGCCGGCTCTTTTTCTTTTTGGTCTCATAATCAGTGAGGTTAAAGAAACTAATTTTTGCAGTCACATTCAAGCAAGATGTATCTGGAACACTTATTTAAACAGATTCTACTATGGGGCTAACGAATCCTAAGATGAAACACTGGAATGAATTGTTACGTACAATGATTAGATTTTTACTGTTTCCAACATCTAGTATTGGCAAATGCTGATCTAAAATACTGGACTATAACGTTATCATTCAATGTATGAAATTTGCGCCTCCAACAGTACCGCTTAATCAACTCTCTGCAGAAGATCAGAAATTCCTTGTTACCCTGGTAAAAAAAGGTGGTCCGGAACCCCATGAATACAAAGAACTTACAGCTATAATTAACAACCTGGAGAATTCTGAGGTGGAGTATTTCAGAGAAATAATTAAAGAGTCTCTCAATGCAAACACATTGATTGGACACGGATATTTAAAGCCATTCGGATATCCAGGTGATTTCACTATCATCCATAACATATACAGGCGATATGTGAATCCTGAAAAAAAATATTCTAATTGGGATAGGTTCTTCCAGGACCAGGCAGGAGCCCATGCGGTTCGTAACAGGAAGGACTATTTTCTCCGAAGGTGTGCCGAAGTTGAAAAACAGAAAGGAAAGGAAAAACGGGTTCTGATTCTCGGTTCCGGACCGGCAACCGATGTGAATGAATACCTGAAACTGAAGCCTGACAGCAGGATCAAATTTGACCTGGTCGACTTTGATCAACATGCAATCGATTTTGCAAAAATGCAGAACAATGATTTCAACTCTTCCATCGAATATTTCAAAATCAATGTATTAAGATTTAAACCTTTTCATTGGTATGACCTGATCTGGAGTGCCGGATTATTCGATTATTTCAAGGATAAACACTTTGTATATATGATCAGTAAATACTATAAGTACATTGCCGAAGGGGGTGAATTTATCATTGGGAATTTTTCTAACAGTAATCCTACAAAGAGATTAATGGAGGTATTATCCGACTGGTACCTTGTTCACAGGTCTAAGCATGACCTGGTACGTATGGCTCTTGAAGCAGAAGCCAGGGAAGATCAGGTGGAAGTAGATATGGAAGAGTTGGGAGTAAACCTCTTTTTAAGAATTAAATCAGCGTAAGATGTTGAACCTAAAATCCATGATTCCGGGCAACTATTTTGGTATGCCGACCACAGGGCGGGACGACTGGAAATTGAATCGACTGACCCTGGCGTTTGCAGGAGAGATTAGGCAATATGAAAAGGCATTCAGGGACGATTACTATTCCCACTCTCTCAACCCCATGCGATTCTCGCTGGTACTCTCTATCTTTTTCTTCGGGATCTTTGCTTTTTTAGATGCAGTCTTGCTTCCTGATCTTAAGACAATGTTCTGGATAATAAGATTCGGAATTATCTCTCCTCTTCTGATAGTAGTGATTCTATTTTCCTATTCTCCTTCTTTTAAGAAGTATATGCAACCGGTCCTGGCAGCCATCATGTACATTACAGGGCTTTCCATCATTGTCATGACCATATTCGCAGCAAACCAGGCAGGGAATTATACCTATTATGCAGGTTTGTTCCTGATTTTTATCATTGGTTATACCTTTATCAAGGCGCGTTTTATTTATGCGACAATTGTGGGCTGGTCCATCGTTGCCTCCTATGAGGTTGGTGCCATCTGGATCTCAAATACCCCGGTGGAGATTCTGATTAATAACAACTTCTTTTTCATTAGTGCCAACGTCATTGGAATGTTTATTAGCTACTTCATGGAGCAGTCTGTCCGAAGAGACTTCTATATGAGAATTCTGTTGGAAAAGGAGCAGGAAAAGGTGCAGGGTGCCAATAATGCATTGGAGAAACGAGTACAGGAAAGGACTCGGCAGCTTACCCTGGCGAACAAAGATCTTAAGAAAGAGATTGAAATCAGGATGCGTCATGAGAAAGAGAAAACTCGATTGGAAAGCCAGCTGATACAGCTACAAAAAATGGAGACCATTGGGACACTTGCAGGAGGGATTGCCCATGATTTTAATAACATCCTCACACCTATTCTGGGGTATACCGAAATGGCGCTGGAGGAGTTATCTGAAGAGAGCACTCTCAGATATGATATTGAACAGATCAACATTGCGGCCCTCAGGGGTAAAGACCTCGTGCAGCAGATACTCACATTTAGCCGACAGGTCGATTTCGATAAGAAACCTTTGAGAATGGATCTGGTCGTGACTGAAGTGTTGAAGCTGATGAGAGCCTCCTTTCCATCCAACATAGAAATACGGCAGGAGCTTGATAAAAAATGCGGTACCGTACTGGCCGATTTAACGCAGATGCACCAGGTAATCATGAATCTCTGTACCAATGCTTATCACGCCATGATGGGTAAAGGTGGCGTACTTACAGTTCGCCTTGACCTACAGAAAGTGGGGGCCAAACATCTTAAGGGTGATGTCAAGATTCAGAAAGGAAACTATGTACGATTGAGCATTTCCGATACCGGACATGGCATGGACAAGCGAACGATAGAACGAATCTTTGAACCTTTCTTCACACAGAAGGAGGTTGGATCTGGATCAGGACTGGGGTTATCTGTAGTACACGGAATTGTGAGCAACTATAATGGAACCATTAGGGTAGAGAGCGAACCCGGGAAAGGTTCCAGGTTTATCATATATCTTCCCCAGCATTCAGACCATTATGACGAGATAAAGGAAATTGTTCAGGAACTGAAAAAGGGCAAAGGCAGCATTCTTTTTGTAGATGATGAAAAAGAAATTACGTTTATGGGCAAGAGGATGCTGGAGAGCCTTGGATATACTGTTGATATTAGAACCGATAGTCAGGACGCCCTGAAGGTTTTCAGGCAAGATCCTTATAAGTATGATCTGCTGGTAACAGATCAAGCCATGCCAAAGATGTTGGGAACAGAGTTGATTAGTGAGATAAAAAAAATAAGGCCAGATATAAAGAGCATCATTATTACCGGCTACCAGGATTCATTACCTTCCAATGCCATGGATCTCTACGGCATCGAAGATATTATTTCAAAACCTCTGATTCTAAGCGAGTTTAGTGTACTGATAGGCAAGGTTCTCACTCAGAATGTTAAAAAAGCATCATGATGAAAAGAATTCTGATCATTGACGACGATCACCATATCTTATTGATGATGAAGAAAATGCTCGAGCGTGTGGGATTTGAGATTGATCTGGCATCAAACGGGAAAGAAGGGTTAGACCTTATAAGTAAGGTACCATTTGACCTTGTAATTACAGACATTATTATGCCGGAAAAGGAGGGACTCGAAACCATTCGTGAGATGAAAAGGATTCATTCCGAATTTAAAATTATTGCCATGTCAGGGGGAGGGAAAATATCGGCCGATAATTATCTGGAGACAGCGAGGATATTCGGAGCTTCAAAGATCCTGGAGAAACCATTTACCAAGAAACAGTTGGTCACTGCCGTTCAGGATGTTCTTGGATAGGCCTCCGACAATAATACTTAGCCTGGAAAGACAGCACTGACAATTGGTTAGAATAGGAGCATGGCTGATAACAGTGTGGTGCCTATAATCAGATAACGGTAGAACTTTTCAGGCAACAGGCGTACCAGCCATATGCCCAGAAAGGCGCCTGCTGCAATGGCAGGTATCATCAGTAGATCCAGTGAGAAGGAGCTCCGGGTAATTGTTTTCCAGGACCAGATATGCAGCGGCATCTTGGACAGGTTTACAATGAAAAAGAACCAGGCCCCTGTCCCTATATAACTGTTCTTGGGTAAACGCATGGAAAGCAGGTAAAGGGCCATGACCGGTCCGGCAGCATTTCCGATCATCGTTGAAAAACCGCCCAGGAGTCCCAGTCCGGCTGCAAACCATCTGGATTGCGGAATCTTGATTTTTTCTGACCTGATATCACGCCACAACAGGATGGCGATTCCCCCTATAACCAGGGCGGCAAGTAATCTGTTGAATGTTTGATCTGAGATAGATTTACCGACAATGGCGGCTGTAATGATGCCGGCAAATGCCCATGGGATCAAACGAAAAATATGCTTCCATTGGGCATGCCGGTTGTACCAGGTGACGGCAAATATATCAGCAAAGATCAACAGGGGTAAAAGCAATCCCACTGAGGGCCGGCCTCCAAATGCATTGGCCATAATGGGAACGACCATGAGTCCCACCCCGGATATGCCCGTTTTTGCCATTCCTGTAAGCAAACCGCATAATAGAAGAAGGATCCATTGCAGGCTGCTTAGATCAAAAGATTCAATAAACGCTGTAAGTGTCTGCAAATGTGTTCTATACTTTAATAAATATTTTTCTTCTGTAGAGGATAAGTGCAGGTATAAAAATGATCAGCATATAGATGATGGCATAGAGCACGGAGGCCAGCTTCGGAGCAAATCCAATTGAGGTCAACCCACTCATGAACTGTTGGTTGAGGGAAGCCCCGCCAACTTTAAGCCCATAAAACACCAGGGTCAGCATACCGGACAGCACATAGGAGGTGATGGCGTTCGCACCGTAAACCCTGCCGAGGAAGGTCCATTTTTTATATCCCCACATATCAACTATCAGGATACAGGTTGCCAGTCCCAGGGTACCCAGTCCGGAGGTATAAAGTACATAGGAACTGGTCCAGATATTCTTGTTGATGGGGAAGAACCAGTTCCACAGGCTGCCTGCCAGGAAAAGGGAGAAGCCTGTGAAATAGAGCCAAACTAGTCGTTTGTTTTCATCTTTTACACTCAGGTAGAGTTTTCCGATCAACATACCGATTATCCCTGAAACGATAGCCGGAAATGTGCTGAGGATCCCCTCGGGGTCCCAGGTCTTCTGCCACATGACCCCCGGAAGGATCAGCGTATCCAGGTAGTTGGCCCAGTTCATTTCAGGGCCCGACAGGTCCGGTTTCCCAAATCCGGGGACAGGGATATAGGCTACCCAGATCCAGTAAACCAGAAGGATGATAGCCCCGATCCTGATTTGTTGTTTCCAGTTGGTATTCAGAAAAAGCAGGGCACAGGCCAGGAATACAAAGGCGATCCTGGGCAGGACGCCCACCCAGCGAATGGCGCTGAAGTCAAACTGTGGAAAGAGCCATAGAAAGATACCCAGCAGGTAGATATTCAATGACCGTATCAGGATCTTCCTGTAAAGACCTTTCTTTGGAGTACCTGCATCGAGTCTTTTTGAATAGGCCAGGGTTATGGAAACACCAACGATAAAAAGAAAGAATGGAAATACCAGGTCGGTCAATGTGCATCCATTCCATGCTGCATGTTCGAGAGGTCTGTATACATGGCTCCAGCTGCCGGGATCGTTGACAATCACCATGGCGGCGATGGTGAATCCTCTCAGCGCATCCAGCGAAACCAGGCGATTCTGTTTAATTGCAGTGGACAGTTCACTCATGGCAGGTTATTTTGAATGAATTAGTAGATTTGTAAGTTAGCTAAACTACAAAGAATTGAAGAATTAAAATTTGCTTTGCCATGAAAAGATCACTCCTGTTATTCGTTGTACCTTTTTTTATGCTTTCGTGCAATCAGTCCAGCCGGACCGGATCCCCGACCGGCGAGGAGATCGCCCTCTCCTGGGAGTTCCTCGGGAACAGTGCATCAGAGCGATACTATGATGCAAAATGGATTCTGGAAAACAGGGGAAAAACAACCCTTGGAGAAGAGGGTTGGGCACTCTATGTGAACCAGCAGGGGTCAGGTGTCATCCAGGAATCTGTTACGGGGAATGTTTCTATTGACCATGTGAATGGCGATCTGTTAAAGATAAGCCCAAAGGTTGGCTTTCAACTGGATCCAGGACAATCGGTGGAAATTACATACCGTAATCCTGGCTCGATGATCAAAGAATCGGAGGCACCTCTGGCACCTTACGTGGTTTACGGAGATAAAGAGCAGACCGCGGTACTGGTTAAAGATTACAGGGTGCTGCCTTTCCCGGCACTGGAAAAAATATTTCCGCCTTCATCGGGGATCCCACTTCCGAATGCGGAGTGGATCTATGATCAAAACAGAACGGTATCTCTTCTTGAACCTGGAACTACAGGTATAGTGCTGCCTACTCCGGCCAGGGAGGCCTATTCAGGAGAGACCATTACCCTGGGAAAGGGTGTAAAGATCATCCATCAGGAGGGACTGGAGAATGAGGCAGGGTACCTGTCTGGGTTGCTGGAGCAGTTAACCGGATCGGTTCCGGTTTTAAGCGAAGGGAAAGATGGGGGTGCCGGGACTATTCTTCTGCTTTTAGATGATTCCAGGGTCAATGACCCCGAGGCCTATCAGCTCAATATTGAACCGGATAAAGGGATCGTGATTACCGGAGGTGGTAAAGCCGGGGTATTTTATGGGATCCAGTCGCTGCTATCCATGATCCCACCCGAAGCCTGGGGGAATTACACAGGTCCGGTAGAAATTAATACCGGGGTGATCAAGGACCAGCCCGCATTTCAATACAGGGGATTTCACCTGGATGTTGCAAGGAACTTCATTGAGCCGGAACACATTAAAAGGCTCATCGATGTGATGGCTTTTTATAAACTGAACAAGCTCCATCTCCATCTTACCGATGATGAGGGTTGGAGACTGGAGATCCCTTCCCTGCCGGATCTTACACAGGTGGGGGCATATCGCGGATTTACAGTAGATGAACGGGACCATCTGATGCCGTCGTATGGATCAGGTCCCGATCCACTTGCGGAAGGGAACCATGGCAGTGGTTACATTTCAAGGGAGTTATTCATAGAGCTTTTGAAATATGCCGGGGCCAGACATATTCAGGTGATTCCCGAAATCAATTTTCCGGGACATGCCAGAGCCGCTATCAAGTCCATGGAAGCCAGGTATGACAGGCTGATGAAAGAGGGAAAACAGGAGGAGGCCGAATACTTCAGGCTGATCGACCCGGCAGATACTTCTGTATATAGTTCGGCACAGATATTCAACGACAATGTGGTCTGTGTTTGTACCGAAGGGCCATACCGGTTCTATGAACAGGTGGTGGATGATATCTCAAAAATGTATAGCGAGGCAGGATTGACCCTGACAACGGTACATACGGGAGGAGATGAAGTTCCCCGCGGTGTCTGGAGAGGCTCACCCATCTGCCAGGCATTCCTGGAGCAACACCCGGAGATTGGAGGAGCAGGCAACCTGCAGGCTTATTTCGGTGAACGGTTGTTTGAGATTATGAAGCGCAAAGGGTTGGTCATGGCTGGTTGGGAAGAGGTAGCCATGAAAAGAAATGAAAGGGGCCGCTGGATCCCCAACCCAACGCTGGTTGGTGCGGATGTGCTGCCCTATGTATGGAACAGCCTGGGCAGGAACCTCGATCTGGGCAACAGGCTGGTCAGCGCAGGTTTCCCGGTAGTACTATGTAATGTAAATAACTTCTATTTTGACCTCGCCTATACACACCATCCCGCAGAACGGGGCCAGTACTGGGGCGGATTTGTGAAAACACGCAGTGCCTTTGAATTTATTCCCTTTGATGTTTTTAAATCGACCCTTTACGGCAGGTATGGTGAACCATATGATCCGGAAACTGATTTTAAGGGTATGGAAAGACTGAACCCTGAGTCTTACAGCAAAGTGATCGGATTGCAGGCCGAACTTTGGAGCGAGACTTTGAAGGGAGGAACGATGGCCGAGTACTACTACCTGCCCAAGTTGATTGGATTTGCTGAACGTGCCTGGGTCGGACAGGCGGACTGGGGTGTGATTGCTGACCAGGATAAGCGGGTGGATGCCATGAATAAGGACTGGAACCGGTTTGCCAATATAGTTGGACAGCGGGAAATGCCCAGGCTCGACTACCTGTTCGGGGGTTACAACTACAGGCTTCCGCCTCCAGGTGCCGTTGTGAAAGATGGGATCCTTTCGGCGAATATTGACTTTCCGGGATTGATCATCAGGTACACCACAGACGGATCGGATCCGGATACCACCTCCACGGAATTTACCGGTCCAACAGAGGTATCAGGGAAGGTTTTACTAAAATCTTTCGATACCAGGGGCCGGGGTAGCCGTATTTCTGAGCCGGCAATGTAAGGCGGGGGAGGTCCTGTTATTTGTATTTGTCATTCAACCCGATCCCTTCCAGGATCATGGGGATGACCTTTTCGAGACGTTGTTTCCGGGTCTCCTCACGTTTTGCCGAATCCACGTATTCGGCAAAATCCCTTTTAATGGTGAGTGAGAGGGCATCAAATGCATCCTTTAATGCCGGGTCCCTGTGGAAGGCAGCTTGCAGCTCCTCCGGGATCTCAAGTTTCCTATTTCTTTCAGGCTTGAGCGCTTTCCCTTTCTTCTGGTTTTGAATGGCCTCTTCAAGATAGGCCATGATGATATCCCTGGACTCCTCAATCTCATTCAGTGTGGAGAACCTCATCTGTCTGAGCCCCTTTGTGGTCCCCTCCTGTGCATTGATCAATCGTCTTTCCGGATCTTTCAGGAAAACTCCCTGGTAGAACCAGAGCCCTGTCCAGGATTTAAAAGCGCTGAACCCTACAATATTCTTATTGTTCAGGGTATAGACCGGCATACCCCATTTTATTGTTTCAAGAAGGTCAGTGGAAGAGATCAACTCCCTTAAAAGCTGAAGAGACTTTTCCCAGCTCCCTGAAGAAGCGATATATTCATCAACTGTGTGGACTCTTTCCATGGTCATTTATCATTTTTATCAATTATAAAGGGCATTGACCGCCAGTACAAGAAACATGTAATTGGTGGCCCCGCCTCCCATCACATACTCGGTTTGCTGCCAGAAATATGGCCAGGTTTTCAGCTCCGGCAGATCGGGCCGGATCAGTGCAGTACCCGATACCACTCCCCCGGGGATAAAGCTCCAGTCTGCCCGGTTCGCGCCATAAGCCACCTTAATAGATTCTGATCCAACCCCCGATACAAAAGAAGAAGTGTTTGATCCCGGATGTACCCCCAGGATAAAATTCAGAGCATTTTCATAAAATTCGGAAGAGGTCAGTTGGGGCCACCCCTTGTTGTAGAAATACTGTTCAACCCCGAAACGCTGTATGTTCCATCCGGCTCCCCAGATATCGGGCTTATACGGAACTCCATAGGGAGAATCCTGCTCCTGTTCTGCCTTCAGCTGATCCTGGTAATCCTTTACCGCAGTGGCAATATTCTTTTTGAAGCCGGCATTGTCAATGGAATCAATGATGTGGCCCACAGCCCATCCGCAACGATCAATATCCCGGATGATCTCTTTTTCCATCCTCACCAGGGAGTCTTTAAATTCAGGATTTCCTGTTGTCAGGATCAACTCTGACAGCGCAATCACCTTTTGTGACTGGTGTCCGGTGGTTGGCGAGGAGTGTTTCCACAGTGCGAGGGCTGTTTCGAGCGATTCCTTACTGAGCTCAGGATTATAACTTTTCAGCACCCTGGACGCAGCTGCAAGTCCGGGTATCACTCCAAGTTCCCTTCCCGGATTAACCTCCGTGAAAACCCATCGATCATCAGAATTACCGGGAATGTTATCGGTCATCGATGCTGCGTCCCCCAGCATCACATACTGGCGCAGGTCAGAACAGATGATACCCCTGTACAATCTGCCCAGGGACCTGTAACCTCCAAGTATGGCAGCAAGCCCGTGTTCAATCTGCTGGAGGGCGTCATTCGCCCCATCAGGCTGATGAATCTCAACCAGGTGTTTTTCCTCGTCGATCAGGGTCGCATCATGATCCAGCCCAAACTCTTCGATCATCATGGCCAGCATCCAGACAGTTCCGGCCTGGGATTCGACCCTCAGGTCATAGTCCCCGGCATCATGCCAGCCCCCCTGGTTCAGTCCCGGGACCTTCTGGCCTGCCTTGAAACGGGTGTGATTATCAATATCCTGCCGGTAGCCGTCAAAGTGATAGGGGACTGCCGGAGCCATCAGGGCATCATCCATATGGCACAGGTCGTGCCAGACCCTGTATTTCTCATTGACGCGCATATGGCACATCTGCACAGGAAGAAAATAATCCAGCGTAGGCTGCCAGGCGCTGTTCCCGAATACCTCCGGATCGATCTGGAAGGGATGAGAGATCTGATCCCCGTAGGAGACCTGGTAGATGCCCGCTTCCGAGATCTCTGAAAAATCCAGCGTGAGATAATTATAGCGCAGGAAAGATCCCCATTCTGACGGTTTTCCGGTGAGTACCTTTTCCCTGCCCTGTTCTTCCACTTTATAGATGGTGAAACTCGTTTCAGGAGTCCCGTTCATGTCCATTTCAACAAGAGCCACCTTTTTTTGGGCGGGGTGATAACCCAGTTGCGAAACCTGTATCACCGGTTCATATTCCCACCCATACACTGTTGAGGGGGTAATGATCCAGTCAATGGCACCTTTGGTGGCATGGGCCGGGATGCTGCTTCTTACAATGAACCAGCCATTGTTGTGATTGGACCTGCCATCCCAGAGTTCAAGCTTGTTCCGCATGGACCGGATCACCATTCTCTGGAGGTCCGCTTCCGGTGCAACCACCAGCCGGGAACCGGTCCCCATGGGCTCCGTCAGGGCCTCTCCGAACTTCTCAGTCAGGTCACCCGACGGCTGGTCCGGGAACAGGCCAAAATCTCCGTCCATCACATATGATTTACCAAACAGATCTCCGGGGAACAACTCCAGGTTGAATCCAACTTTTCCAATCCACTCCTCCGGCAGTTCCCTTTCAAGGTCCACTACTACCCTCACACTGTTACCCGGAAGGGCGCTAACATGCACCTGGTACCTGAATCTGAGGTCAGGGTAATCGATGGGATTGAATCCCCGTTTGTCTTTAGCAGAGTCGGGGTACCAGAGTGTCTGGGTTATGGTCTGGTTTTCAAAATCCACATCCCTGGATCCACCTTTGGGCACCGGTGACCACTGGCCCGGTGAAGGCTCCAGCCGCAGGTCCCCGTTTGCTGCGACGCGGACACCATGCTGGATAATGGTCACCCCCGACTGATGGCCATCGGGGTAATAATCGCTGAATACGGTAACATCCAGGCCACGGGTGTGAAAGTACTCCTTCTCATTCAATTTAAGGGATTCCTGTGCGGTAAGCCCCGAGATTTGAAGTAAGAGTGAAAACAATAGAATGTAGCGTAAAGATGGCAGTTTCATAAACGGCATGGATTGTGGTTAATATGATGAGTTGAAATTAGAAAGAAATGTTCAATCATGCTACCCGTTCCCCCTGGATTACTCGTATTTCAACGATTCAGTAGGATTTTTGTTGGCTGCCCTGAGTGTCTGGATGCTCACTGCTGCAAGGGCTATCACAAGGGCCAGTATGCCTGTGTATAGAAATAAATACCAGTGCAGTGTGACCTGGTAAGGGAAGTTCTCCAGCCACCTGCGGATCAATATCCAGGTGACCGGGGTGGCAATGATCACCGAGAGGAGGATCAGCAGGAGGTAGTCTTTAGAGATAAGCGTCAATATCCTTCCTGAACTGGCTCCGTTCACTTTCCTGATCCCGATCTCTTTGGTTCGTTGAAGGGTGGTGTAGGAGGAGAGCCCGAAGAGGCCAAGTGCAGCAATAAGGATGGCAATCAGGGCAAAAAATCCGACCGATGTATTAAGCTGTTTTTCTATCCTGTATTGCCTGTCAAAAAACTCATCCAGGAAAAATGTTTCAAAAGGATTCCCTTCGAAGAACTGATTCCATACCTTCTCCAGGCTGGTCATAGCTGCATCCAGTTGCCGGGGATCAATCTTCATGCAAAAGAAGTCGTTCGAAGCGGGAAAATACCGGTAGATGAGCGGAATGGGTTCCTGCTTCAAGGACATCTGATGGTAATCGGCGATAACACCCACCATATGACGCTCTTCTCCGTGGAAATTGACCTTCTGTCCAATGGCTTCCCCGGGAGTTGGAAAGCCCAGGAATTCAACCGCCCGCTGATTGATGATTACGGCCAGGTCCTCGGTCCCGTATTCCGGGGAAAAATTCCTTCCTGCCAGTAACTCTATATCAAAGGCTGGTATATAATCCTCGTCCATACCTATGACATAGATCACTCCCCGGTATTCATCCTCATCAATCCGTTTGATCCCGCTTGCCCAGAAAATCTCATCTCCGGGGATATTGGAGGAGGAGGTAAGTTGATCGATGCCCCCGATGCGGTTCACTTCCGTTTTGAAGGTCTGGTAAATCTCCTGGAAGATGGTATCGTTTACGTTACCCGGTCCACGCATCACCAGCTTCTGGTCAATGCTGACCCCCAGGTCCATTTCCCGCATATATTTTACCTGTGAATGGACCAGGAAGGTTCCTGCAATAAGCGCAACAGATGCAGTAAATTGAAATACCACAAGGACCTTTCTCATCAGGAAACCCCTTCCATTCTCACTGAATTTACCTTTTAGTACCAGCATCGGCTTAAAGGATGATAGAACAAATGCCGGGTATAAACCCGCCATCAATGCACCGAACAGGAACAATACCACCAGCCCGCTCAGGAAAAGTGGATCCCCCAGAAGGGAAAGGGACAATGTTCGGCCTGTGAGCTGGTTAAAGTAAGGCAGGAAGAATCCCACAATGATCAGGGAGATCCCTGCTGCCAGGATATTCATCATGAGTGATTCAGTCAGGAACTGTACAATGAGCTGCCTTTTCTGTCCCCCGACCACTTTTCGGATCCCCACCTCCCGGGCACGCTCAAGTGCGCGACTGCTTGAGAGGTTAATATAGTTGATCCAGGCGATGGCAAGTACCGCCATGGCAATAATGGCAAGGATCATTACTGAATCGGCATCCCCCTGTTCCCCGGGCTCCGATTCCTGCAGCAGGTCGGAATGAAGGTGGATATCCTCCAGGGGTTGCAGAATAAATTCCTCAAAGCCTTCATCTCCCCAATCCTCCTGTCGCTCTATGGCAAGCCACTTGGCAAATTTTTCCTGAAAAGCCTGCGGATCTGTTCCCTCCTCCAGAACAATATAGGTGTTGAAGTCATACCAGCCCCAGGCAGTTCTGGAGGCTCCGTCGGTCTGTTGATGCAGTGTTTCGGCTGAAATTAACACCGTAAATTTAAGATGTGAGTTCTCAGGCACATCCCTGATCACACCCATTATCTCCAGCTCCCAATCATCGCCGTATCGAAGTGTTTTTCCGATGGGATCTTCATCACCGTAGTATTTTTTGGCTGCAGTTTCTGTTAGTACAGCAGTGTAAGGTTTTGAAAGTGCGGAAGTATCTCCGGCAATCACCTCCCAGCTGAACATGGTGAGAAATGAAGGTGTGGCAACCTGGATTTTCCTTTCGCGGTATGAGATATTTTTATCGTTGGTGAACACTCCTGATATGGGGAAGGCCCAGGAATACTCCAGTACTTCAGGAAAGTTATTCTTCATGGCCGGTCCAACTGCCGGTACAGCCGCTGCGCTTGCAAACATCCGCTGGCCGTTCCTGTAGCCGTCATAACGGACGCGGTAGATGTTATCACTATTCTGGTGAAATTCATCAAAGCTGTTCTCATAGATCACAAACTGCAACAACAGCATAAATGCAGCCAAACCGACAGAGAGTCCAACAAGGTTCAGAAGCGTAAATACTTTATTTCGGAAAACCTGCCTGAAGAAGGCCAGGATGTACTTCAGGAGCATAACTACAGGACTGTTTGTATGATTACAAGACGCAGTAAATCTCTTAATGTTACAGGTGAAAGTTATTGAAAACCCCGAATGGCCACAGTAAGAGGATTATCTATATTTACATTTTAAAACGAAGAAGCTATGAAAATACTGATATTATGTACCGGGAACAGTTGCCGGAGCCAGATGGCTGAAGGATTCTTACGGTCGTTCGATCCGGGGCTGGAGGTATACAGTGCGGGAACTGCTCCGTCTGACCGGGTACATCCCAAGGCAGTCGCTGTAATGAATGAGAAAGGTATTGATCTTTCAGGCCATCGCACAAAAAAGGTAGACGAGTTTCTGGATAAGTCTTTCGACTATGTAATTACCGTCTGCGATCAGGCGAAGGAGAGTTGTCCTGTATTTCTGGGAGACGTAAAGAACAGGCTGCACATCGGGTTTGATGATCCGGCAGAGGCAACCGGAAGTGAGGAGGAGATTTACGCGGTGTTCAGAAGGGTACGTGATGAAATCGCTGAACGAATGGCTGTTTTTTTAAGTGTGCTGTAACATCTGTTCAATTGATTATAGATCCAGGCACATCACTTTCTCGGTTTGCTCCAGGACCTGCATTTCCCAGGGGGCTTCTTTTTCCTCGAATCCAAGCCTCTGATAAAAATCAAGGAGTTCGGGAGTGTTTACCGGAGTTTGAATCCATAGTTCACTCGACTGGTTTTCCAGGCTGCGACAAATGCATCGCTCGATCAGCCGGGTATCAATACCATTGTTTTTGTAATTGGGATTGATAAAGAGACTTGAACATTCAAAGCTGTAATCGGTCAGCCTTTTTAAGGATGCAAACCCAACAATCTGATCTTTATACCTGGCATAGAAAATGAAACCCCCTTCCATAAAATGTGCCTCCTCGGGCTTATGAAGGTTGACTCCCCCCTCCTCTTCCAACTCGCCATTGGCTTCTCCTGTTAACCAGGGTCCGGCCAACTCATGGAAATGTTTATCCAGCTCTGGCCGGTAGTCAACTACAGTTACTGATTCTGGATCCGGATGTTCAATAATCTGTTGTATTGAGTTTTTTCCAATCTGGATATCAATTCGTTGAAGGATATTTATAAAATCCGGGTGACCGGATTGAAATATATTTTTCAATGCAGTGGAATATGATATCCAGAGCGGTTTCAGGCGATAGATCTGTTTTTGGCCTTTGGCGGAAAGCGATACCAGTTTGGACCTCTTATCGGACGGATTAGGGGTAACCGTGACCAGTTCATCCAGCTCCAGCTCCCGAATGACATTCTTAACAGTGATATGAGTAAAGTCTATCTTTTCAGAGATTTGCATGATCGTTAATGGGGAATCATTAATGGCGAGGACATAATATACAGGGAACCAGCTTGCTTTGAACTTGATCCCAGCCTCACTGTAAACCTTATCTCCATCGGTGTAGAGTTTTTCACTGATGCGCCTGAAATGCGTTGCCCCGGCCAGATAACTGAGTTTTGCAGCAGTACTTGACATATCGTTTTTTATGAAAGTCCTTTCACAAATATATGAAATGCCTTTTATATATGAAAATATTCAATTATAAGGTGATCTTATATATTTGATATACAGTCATATAAAAGCGATTGGTTATAGTTTTAGATAAAATTTGAAAATATTGGGAATTCACAAGAAAAGCTACAAAACGCTTTAAAAACTGATGCTTATTGGAGCCGGTGCCAAGTGGCTGTTTAAGCAGAATATTCTTTGGAAGAGTTGATGACCAACCTTTAAAAAGATATATTTATACCACTTACAATGGAGATTAAACTATCAGCTGTAATCGTTACCTATAACAAGGAGGAGCATATCGGACGCTGCCTGGAGTCTGTCGGTGGAGTAGCGGATGAAATCATTGTTGTTGACAGCTATTCATCCGACCGGACCGAAGAGGTTTGCCGCAGCCATGGAGCTGTGTTTATTAGGCACACTTTCCATGGTCAAAGGGAACAGAAGAACTGGGCGATCAATCAGGCAACATTCCCCTTTGTTCTTTCCCTGGAAGCTGATGAATATTTATCTCCATCATTGATCGAATCTATAGCGGAGGTTAAAAAAGAATGGAGGTATGATGGCTATTATTTCAACCGACTGACCAATTATTTAGGTAAGTGGATTTACCATACAAGCTGGTATCCATGCAGACAATTAAGGTTATGGGATGCAAGAAAGGGTTCATGGGAAGGCCTGAATCCTGAGAGTCGTGTTAAACTGGAGAAGGGAGCATCAAAAAAATTCCTGAAAGGTGATTTGCTACACTTTTCCTATAACAATATTGCAGAACACGTTAGCAGGGTGGATATAGACTCTACGGTTGCTGCCAGGTCCTATTTTCAAGAAAACAGGAGATCAAACCTGATAATCATTATCTGCAGCTCCATGTGGCAGTTTTTGAAGGAATATATTCTGAAGTTCGGGTTCCTTGATGGTTATTTTGGAATTCTAATAAGCGTTAACTCCACCCAAACCGCTTACCTGAAGTATACCAAGCTCAGGCAACATCTCCTTGAGTTCAAACAAAACCAGAATCAAACCATATGCTTTTTCAATAGTATGCCCACCTGGGGTGGTGGTGAGAAGTGGCATTACGATTTTTCCAGAAGCCTGTTTCAGAAAGGACATCACATCATCGTATATACAAACAGAACGGGGGAGTTAAAAAGGAAAATTGTAAAAACCGGGATTCCTTCCTATAACGTTAGGATACATAATCTAAGTTTTCTGAACCCATTCAAGATTCTGAGGATTGCCCGGACATTGAAACAGGAACACGTAAGGCTGATTATCGTGAATTTATTGGCTGATGTGAAGGTTGCAGGGCTGGCTGCAAAGATTGCAGGTGTTCAAAGAGTCATTTATAACCGGGGGAATGCTATTCCCATAAGAAACAACAGGATCAACAGTATCCTGTTTCGGAAGGTAGTGGATGAAATTCTTGCAAATTCCTTTGAAGCCAAAAGGGCTATACTGAAGAACAATCCAAAGTTGATCGATCCATTAAAAATCAAAGTGATCTACAATGGAATGGACTTTAAGCAATTTGAGTCGAAACCCAGTAACCTTTGTTATCAAAGGAAGGAAGGGGAGGTAATTATTGGAAATGCCGGAAGGATGGAGAAACAAAAAGCGCAGGAATACCTTGTGGATCTAGCAGTAGAACTTACAAAAGCCAAACAAAATTTCCGGATCCTCATAGCAGGTGATGGAAGCCTGGAGAACCAGCTCAGAGAATATGCACGGTCCTGTGGAGTTGAGGACCGAATTGTATTCCTGGGCTTCATAGAAGATATGAAAAGCTTTATGGACTCTATTGATATTTTTGTCGTTAGTTCTCGTTGGGAAGGCTATGGATATGTTATTGTAGAGGCAATGGCCAACGCGAAGCCTGTGGTAGCTTTCAATGTGAGTAGTAATCCAGAAATTATTGAAGAAGGCAGAAACGGCTTTCTGATTCCACCATTTGATACAGGCCTCTTTTCTGACAGGGTTATGGAATTGATTGCAAACAGTGAACTAAGGGAAAAATTTGGAGCATCTGCAAGAGCATCTGTATATGATAGATTCGATTTTAATCGTGCACTCGAGGCTCTGGAAGGGTACCTTTTGGAAGATTAATTTTATGAAAGGCCTTTCATTAATTTACAAAAGGCCTTTCATTTGTGATTATATATTAACAAACGATTAACATTCTGCAGTTTAATAGTATTTAGTTTGAGTTCTGATTTAAGAAGAGGCCTTTCCCAAATTACGCTTTTCAGTATATCCCGGGATACAAAACAGGCAACATTTCATTATATTTTGGCCCTGTAAAGTTGATTAATGGCCTCTTTCAGAATCAGATAGGTATACACCCGGATCAAGGTAGCCACGGTAAAAGTTGTTCTTTTCCGTGTTCAGGAGCAAATCAATGGAACTTATTATGATTCGTCTGCTTAAGTCCAGGAGGCTGAACATCAGTAAGTTCCATTGTTTTTGTTCAGGCAGAGTAGTATCTCAATTTGTTGATTTGCCGATACAGAACAAATTCTCATCGCTGCGTAGAAAGAGGTGTCCTCTGGATATTGCAGGGGATGCGATGAACCGTTCCCCCAGGCTGTTGAGCGCCAGAATGTGGGGTTCCCGTCCTGCACGAACCACGAATGTATCACCAGTTTCACTGACAAAATAGACTTTACCGTCTGCCGCTGTCGGAGAAGCAAAAAAGATACCACGCAACCGTTGCCTCCAAACCTGTTCACCTGTGCTGGCATCGGCACAGGTTACTATTCCGACATCACTGCTCATGTAAAGCAGCCCATCGTAATAAAGGATGGATGGAACGTACGATGCGCCGGTTGGTGTCCTCCACAAAATGTGGCTTTCCGTAACTTCCCCACGCCCTCCTGGCCGGATGGCCAGGAAGTCGCTGTTGCGATATCCGCGACTCATGTATATCACGCTATCATGGTACACAGGTGAAGGAATCGGCGACTGGCGCGGACTGCCAACATGCCATAACAGCTCGCCGTTCACAGGGTTGTAAGCGTCAATGCGTTCGCTGGAGTTGACAATGAGTTCATCGCTTACCGGACCTGAAAAGACCAGCGGAGTGCTGTAGGAAACCCGGCCTGTACCCCGATCCTTTTTCCATTGTTCTTTGCCGGTCCTTTTGTCGAGCGCGAGCAGATACGAAGCCTGATCGTGATCACATAGCAGAATGATCAGATCCTTGTAAAGGACGGGGGAACTGGCGTGCCCCCACTGAATCTGAAACGGAGAATACTCCTGGCCTATATGGCGCGACCATACCAGGTTGCCTTTCATATCCAGACATACGATGAGCCCATTTCCGAACCAGGCATAGAGGTGTTTACCATCCGTGATCGGCGTTGGCGTAGCCAGGTTGTGTTTTTCGTGAAGTTCAGGAAACGGACCAGCCGCCGGCACGCGATATTCCCAAAGCTTGTTGCCGTTGGATCGATTGAACGCTTCGATTGCTAGAAATACATTACTTGTGTCTGCCTGAGGTTCACTGCGACGGCCACCCATTGGATTTTCTTGTACGACCAGAGATGGATCATCTCGTGCAAGCTGAGGATGCGCCCCCCCGCGAACAGCGGCACTCCCAATCTGCGATGTCACAAAGACCCGATCGCCCATAACGATGGGAGACGAGCCCCCCAGCCCGGCCAGCGCGACTTTCCAGACGATATTGCTATCCACACCCCAACTGGTAGGCAGGTCGGTTTCGGAGGAGACACCATTACTCAAAAGCCCGCGCCATTGCGGCCAGTCTTCTCCATCCAATTCCCGGCCTTGTTCAAAATCCTGTCCGGGGGAAGTACATACCTGCAAAGCGAGCAACATGCACGCGCAAATGAACATAAGCAAGGTTTTGCTACAAATAGATTTCTGAATACCAGACACTTCCATTCTCCCTATATTGCGGATCGCCTTTTAATACACAGCGTCGAATACTCTCTGAATGTAGCAATTATTGATCATACCAGCAACCAGATCTAAAGATCTGCCAAACTCTTTACATCCTATCCGCACTTATTTATTGCATGTGTAAATATCAAAGTCGTCACCGTATTCATTATTTCTTAACAAGATCTAACGATAAGTCCAGGAGCCGATTAAATGGCATTTAGCCATCTTCATCTATTATCAAATCCGAGTTGTCTATTTAAATTGAATATGTCGGGCAGAAGCCACTGTTCTACAATTTTTCCGTCTTCGACCCTCAGTATGGAAAATTCGTTTATGTGTACTTTTCTACCAGTTGGAGGATTACCGAGCCAACTCCCGAGATTGGTCCCGGATGATTCAAACTGTATAACAACAAGATCATCCTCTGCAACTATGTATTTTATATTTTCTTTCCAATCCGGAAATGCTTCCCTGTGTTCTCTTACTCCCTCACGCAAGGCATTGAGGCCTTTAAGCTCAGAACTATCAGGCAGGAAGTACTGGACAAAGCTGGGTGAAAACAGCTCATCGATAGCCGCCAAATTTCCTTTGTTCCACACTTCTTTATTCATGGTGAGAACAAGCTCTTTGTTTCGCTCTATAGTGGAATTGTTTTGATTTGATGTGCAAGCAGCAAAAAAGATGCTAAATAGAAAAGGCTCGATAATTCTTGGTTGGTTCCTCATATTCTGTTCTATTTTTTTAACTCAGTGTTAATATAAAAGAAGGACTTACCTTTGAGAATCTGATTCTCTGAACAAGGAACGTTCAAATCGCGGCAAATCTACTGGTCAGAAATTGTCTCTCCCTGCAGCATGATGCTTATGAACTCACAATATGTAGATCTGGGCTTAGATACCAGAATCCTCTTACACTACGGCTGTAAGTTTTTCACTTACTTACCATAACATTTTTGCACCGACTTTGTTTTAGGCAACTTCACCAACTTGAACTTCTGCAGGCTATCTTAAGTCTTTGTTAACCTGGTTAGTATAACCACTGTTGATCATGGTTCTCTTCCTTACAATCTTAACGATAACGGTTCGAGCAAACGTTGTGTTGGCGCTCCGGTCCTCATTCCTGCTTCCCTTTATATCAGGCGTAAATTTAAATCCTTTTACCTGGCTGCCCAATGAGGTAGGAGCGGAACTTTGTGTTTGCTTTACATATGCAATAGTTTTTTATAGTTAGTTGTAAATTGCTTCAGTAATGCACTGTTTAAGAGTATGGGCTTCAGTGTGAAAAGCCAATATGGAGTTTACACAATGTTGGGTGTTGGTGTTCAATCTCTAAAACTAATTCTCTTTTTCACAGATAAGTCTAAATCCAATTGAAAATCCCCACAATTCTGGAGCATGTATCCTTCTGTAAGAAGACTTCGCATTGTCAGCACCATAATACCAACTACCGCCCCGTATTACTTTTTCTTTTCCATTTGTAGGTCCCGAAGGATCGATTACTTTTTTCTTTGAATAAGGAGCATACCAATCACTTACCCATTCCCAAACATTTCCATGCATATCGTATAAGCCCCATTGATAAGCTGGATAACTTCCAACGGGTTACGGGTGACCAGGGTACATTCCCAGAACTGAATACTGGGAAGGTATTTCTGCATTGTAGTTTGCTATTGTATCAACCAAATATGATCCGTAAGAAAATGGCGTTTTGGTCCCAGCCCTGCACGCATATTCCCATTCAGCCTCTGTAGGGATACGAAATTTATATCCATCAGAAAGTTCATTCAATCTCTCAAGAAATATTTCTATATCGAGGTATGAAACACTAACAACGGGATAATTTGGATTTACTCCACGAAAGGGAGAAGGTTTATTGGGGTGAATTTCTTCATTTCCCATTATTTTGGACCATTGATCTTGTGTTACTTCTGTTTTTCCTATCCAGAAATCTTTTGATAATTTTACTTTATGCAGTGATGCTGCACTATTATCAGTTTCATTGTCTCCCATTTGAAGTCTGATAGACCGATTGGATTTTGATTGTCGAAATAAGCAACAATTTTATGGAGGATAGTTCTATTTTCATCTGTTTTCCTTTTAACTGATAGTTCTTTATTGTACCGAATCAGGTGGTTATTTTGATAATAAAAGTCTTCAATGATGATTTTACTATCCTTTTTGTATCGATAATAATTTGAAGAAGAATAAACCAAAGTGTCGGAATATATTGTCTCAGATGATACACTACCTATCTGTTTCCTGAACATCCCAAGAATCCTTTTGTGAATCAGTCTACTTGACTGTATATCTGAGAAGTAGTCATTATTTCTAACATCTGAAGGGATTAAGGATATTAACGAGTCAATCTGCGATAATCTACTTGCTGTTGTATTTTGTCCGTATAGATTACTAGTAAGAAGAGCAACCAATGTTATAGCAAAATATCTATTCTTCATTGCATATTTCATAATGCGCCATAAGGGGATAAACATAACTTGTTGTTTATATTCCCCATTACTGATAATATAAACATAATACACCAATCAATCCCAAAGTCCCAGGACTCATGATATACTTAATATCTTTATAAGGTGGGTGAACCAATAAGATGGTAAGGTTAGTTACCTTAACTAGGTAAAGAATTATCCAAAGAAAATCCACGTTATTTAAACCTCATATACAAACCCTTTCCGCTTCGCGGACTCCAGGGCTTTTTCTTTCAATCGCCCAGGCAAGCCTGGCAGCCTTCATAAAAAACCCTTCTGCCAGAGGCAGAAGGGTTTGTGCTTGTAGCTCCAACAGGACTCGAACCTGTATCTACGGTTTAGGAAACCGCTATTCTATCCCTTGAACTATGGAGCCAGAATTTGCGGGGTCAAATTTAGGTTAATTAGCTTATATCGCCAAATATCATTCTGATTTGCTGGATGAAGCGCGGAAAATAGTAATTTCCCTTTTCATTGATATATGAAGCACCTTTTATCATGCAAATGACCCGTATCCGATTGCTCATGATTACCCTGTTGTTGATCTTCATAAGCTCCGGCTGTAAAAGACCAGGATGGGAATCGCTTTTTAACGGTAAGGACCTGGAGGGTTGGATTGTGAAGTGTCTGCCCGCCGATCAGGGCAAGGAATACTGGACCGTAGCAGATGGTACTATCCAGTGTAATTCCATGGGCGATATAGATCATAATTACGTATGGCTGACAACAGACAGAGAGTTTACCAATTTTCATTTGAGGCTCAAGTTCCAGGTATTCCGGGAGTCAGGGGGAAACAGCGGGGTGCAGTTTCGAAGCAGGTATGATGATTCAGATAATGCCACTAACGGAGGCTGGTTAAATGGTCCGCAGGCAGACATTCATGGTCCGGATCCATACCGGACCGGATTGATTTATGATGAGACAGATGGAGTCAGGAGATGGATCTATCCCTCCCTGCCCGACTGGAATATTTCACCGGAGCAGGCACCCCGTTCAGCCCTTGAGACCAGGCTGGTTTATTTTGAGGATAGTCCTGAAGCCTGGAATGATATGGAAATTATCTGCCATGGAATGATGGTGGAAATACAGGTAAATGGAAACAGAGTCGCTGAGTTTGATGGGGAAGGAATTCTGAATGATGATGTGCATCAGTTAAGAAAATCCGGACAGATTGGATGCATTGCATTTCAGTTACATATGAATGATGAATTGAAGATAAGGTTTAAGGATATTTATATTAAAGAATGATTGTATGAACTGTCAGAAACATCTTTTCCGTTTGCCGGAGGGAATGCACTATCTGAATTGTGCCTATATGTCACCGATATTGAAATCGGTAGAGGAGAGGGGGATCGAAGGGATACAGCTCAAGAGAAATCCGGTTGCCATTAAGCCAGTTGATTTTTTTACCGGCGCAGTGGGTGTTCGGCAGAAATTTGCAGAAATGGTTCAATGTGAACCGGCTCAGGTGGCGATCATGCCCTCCGTGTCTTATGGAATGAACAGTGTTATCCGAAACATACCCTGCCAGAAGGGACAGCATGCATTGACCCTCTCTGAAGAATTTCCCAGCTGTTATTATACGGCAAAACGCTGGTGCATTGAACATGAAACCACGCTTAGGGTTGTTGCCAGAAAGGATGATATACCCCAGAGAGGGAAGGAGTGGAATGAAAGGATCATCGAATCCATTACCAGGGATACTGCATTTATCGTTATGGCATCAGTTCACTGGATGAACGGAACCAGATTTGACCTGGAAAGAATTGGGGCAAGGTGCAGGGAGGTGGGGGCAAAACTGATTGTGGATGGATCACAATCCGTGGGAGCTCTGCCAGTTGATGTGAAGAAGGCCAACATTGATGCGCTTATCTGCGCAGGCTACAAATGGCTGATGGGACCTTACTCCACAGCACTTTCATATATTCACAAAGATTTTAACGATGGGATTCCACTGGAGGAATCCTGGATGACCAGGCCCAATGCCGAGCACTTTGACAGGCTGACTAACTACGTGGAGGACTATAAACCGGGGGCCGTCCGGTTCGATGTCGGACAGAGCAGCAATTTTATTTCTCTGCCGATGCTGGATGAGGCGCTGGGGCAGCTTCTGAATTGGGGCGTGGACGAAATACAGGACTATGCAAAAACGCTGGATGCTCCCCTGATAGATTTTTTCCTGGAAAGGGGATCGCCTGTGGATGATCAGGCTCACCGTGCGCACCACCTGATGGGGCTCCAGTTGCCAGAGGGTACAAAAGGTGAAGTCCTAATGAATGAATTGCAATCTCGAAATGTATTTGTTTCATTGAGGGGAAATAACCTCAGGATTTCTATCAATGTGTTCAACAATGAAGAGGATGTCGGGGAGCTGATTTCGGCCCTGGCACAATAAAGTCTCATGTTTCTGTAGTTTTTTTGTCCAATCTGTAACTAATGGGTTATATAAGCTCGATGAATTGATCAAACAGGTACCTGACAAAGCATATTTTGTTGAGATATATAAGGCAGTAAGCCTTCTGGGATAAAGCAGTCTGAAGGCCTACCTGGCCGATCTCCGGCAGGGGGTTCTGGATCAAAGTGAACAGATGGACCGCTCAAGGAAAAGTTACCTCTGGGTCTGGGTAGCCGTATTTATATTGCTGTGTGCTTCACTTATTTTCGGGATACTGACAGCTCTCAGGTAATTCTTTATTAGGGCAGATTCACTTTTTTCATCGCCTGTCCGGCCAATTGAATTGCTTCTATAATTCTGACATGAGCTCCACACCTGCAAAGGTTGTCCTCCATACCCTCAATGATCTCCTGGCGGGTAGGTTCAGGATTAGCCAGTAAAAGACCGGTAGCATTCATGATCATACCCGGCGTACAGTATCCGCACTGCATGGCATCTTTTTCCATGAAGGCTTTCTGAACCAGGTGCAGTTCACCATTGGAGGATAGTCCTTCAATGGTAACCACATTCTTATCCGCTACATCACTTACCTGGTAGGAACAGGATCGGATGGGTTCATTATCAAGTAATATGGTACAGGCGCCACAGAGACCTATTCCACAGCCATACTTGGTACCTGTTAAACCAAACTGGTCCCTGAGTACCCACAGTAAAGTGAGGTTGGGATCAATGGTAATCTCGGTTTTCTTACCGTTCAGATTAAATTGAATGAGTGTTTCCATCATTTTTACTGTTTGTTGCTTTATTGTAATCCTCCCTGGTATCAATATCAACCAGGATCCCGGCCTCATCCACTTCCAGCTCAAGCACATCTTCAGGGAAGTGATGTCTCAACTTCCGGAGCCCTTCTTCCAGGTCGAGACTCTCCAGCTTTTTCCTGTATTTCATATCAACGAGAAGCGGATGCCCCCTCCTGTAATTGTGGACCGGTATGACAATCCCTTTTAATTCATCATTATAAGCGTCAATTACAGCATTGATAATTTCCGGTGGAATTCCGGGCTGGTCCCCCAGGAAGATCAGCGCTGTATCTGCATCGGCAGGCAGGCTCCTGATCCCGCAGATCACCGAGGAGAGCATCCCATTTTCATGGTCCCGGTTATATGAGATCTGAACCGGTTTTCCCTCAATGGTACTGCGGATCTTATCCTGATCCGCGCCCAGTACCACCACGATATGGTCCACCTTTGAATTCAGGACATTATCAATAACTGTTTCAAGGATCGTACTCTTACCATAGGGCATGATCATTTTCTGAGTACCCATCCGGCGGGAAGAGCCGGCAGCCAGTATGATAGCCCAATTATGTTGCATGTGGATCTTTTTTGGTGTTTCTGGCCTGCACCAGCTGGGCAGCAATGCTGGTAGCAATCTCCTGGACCGTTACGGAACCTATATCCAGGCCAATGGGTGCATGAATGGCTGACCACTGTTCCTGGGTGGCCCACTGCTCTACCAGAAACTGTTTTTTTAATACTCCCACTTTATGTTTGCTTCCGATCATGCCTATATAGGCAGCTTCTGAACCAATACAGGCCTTCAGGGCCTCACCATCCTGATGATGTCCGTGGGTAACGATCACAACGTAAGTATTTTTTCCCTTCACTAACTTTTTCATTGCGGGTCCGATCGGTTCAACAACAATATGATCTGCATCGGGAATGAGTGTATCATTCGCAAATTCGGGTCTGTCATCCACCATGGTCACTTGAAATTCAAGAAGAGATCCTAAATGGGCCAGTGCATTTCCGATGTGTCCCGCACCTGCAATTATAAGGTGAGGCTTCGGATGGATGTGTTCCAGTAAAGCCATTTCCAGCTGGTGTGAGGGATCTGTTTTCAGGTTTATTCCGGTAAAACCATATTTTAATGCCTGATTCAGATGCCCAAGGATCAGTTTTTTCAATGCCGTTTCCATTCCAACGGGCATATCTGCCTCACTGGCACCTTTGATCCAGTAACGTTTGATCGTTCTGCTTGTGTCGTTCTTTAAACTGATTGTTGTAAGCAGGAAGCCTTCACCCTGGCTCTTTAATGCATTCTCCATCTCCTCGAATACAATAAGGTGCCGGTATGGCTCCGCATCTACCAGTACCATGGCTTCGCCTCCACAGATGGCACCTTCCGGGTCCTGATCAGAATCAAGATCAAAGTAGTAATGATCCGAGACTCCTGAAATCAATACACTCTCGGCAATGTGACCTACTTCATTCTCGAGCAGGCCACCTCCTACAGTTCCGGCCAGGAGTCCCTCCTCACCGAAAACTGCACTGCTTCCCGGTTTCTGAGGGGTCGATCCGGCAGTCTGGATGACGGTAGCAATAACGATCCCCGATCCCGAACGGATCTGTTCAAGAATCTTATGAAGGATACTGTTCATTTTATATCTATAAATATAGAATTATTATTGATTTTATGGCTTTGGGCCGAGGTGATTAACAAAAGAAGCTGCCCGGTGTTATTTTCTAAAGTGGAAGAGATATGAAATTGAGTAGCGATGTCATTCTGAATATCCAGCCGCTGGGATTTCCATGGGCAACCAGCGATCCCTTTCTTTTTTGCGTATATCATGCCGATAATTATCCGAAAGGGGATGGGGCTTTCGGGCCTGCTGTTTCGCTGGAAGGAAGGAACCTGGGTAACGATTTTGTAAAAAAGGATGGATGGAGAATGTATCACGGGAAACGCGTTCCCGGGTTTCCGGTGCATCCACACCGTGGTTTTGAGACGGTAACGGTTGTCAGAAGTGGTGTGGTGGACCACTCCGATTCGCTGGGAGGGGCCGGACGTTATGGTAATGGCGATGTTCAATGGTTGACCGCCGGGCGAGGGATCCAGCATTCAGAAATGTTTCCGTTGCTGAATTCGGAGCGTCCCAATCCGCTGGAACTTTTTCAAATATGGCTCAACCTCCCTGCGAAGAGCAAGTTTGTGGAGCCCTACTATGCCATGCTTTGGAAGGGACAGGTCCCGGTTATCATCGAAAAGGATGAGAATGGCCTGGAGAGTAGGCTGGAAATAATTGCAGGTCAATATAATGGAGAACCTGCTCCCGATCCGGCTCCGGATTCCTGGGCAGCCATTGCTGACAACGAAGTGGCCATATGGTATATCCAGATGGAGGCTCATGCCACCCTGATCCTTCCGGCCGCCTCAAATGGTGTTCGGCGTACCCTCTATTTTTTTGAAGGGGACCGGGTTAAGATCAATGGTTCATATGTAGATCAAGGTAATTATATAGAGATAGCGGCTCATCAGCCCGTTCAGCTGGACAACGGTAACAGGGAGGGAAGGTATCTCCTGCTCCAGGGAAGGCCCATTGAGGAACCTGTGGTGAATTACGGACCTTTTGTTATGAATACGGAGGAGGAGATCCGTCAGACTTTCAGTGACTACAGGGAATCCCAGTTTGGCGGATGGCCATGGCCAAGGCCCGATATGGTGCATCCCGAAGGTAAGGGAAGATTTGCACTTCATCCGGGAGGACGGGAAGAGTTACCGGATTCGTAAGGCTCGTAAAGCAACCATGTACCTGGGTCAAGACGGATCTCTTTCGCTTCAAAGGGGAGATCCAGGAAGAAAGTCTGTTCAGCGGAAAGAATATCCAGGGAATACATTATGCTTTTTCCCTCACTTCCCGAAACTTTGACTTCCAGTGGAAACTCAAATATAAACTGTTCCTGGTGCTGCCTGATGGTGAGTTCCAATTTTTGGTCCTCTTGTTTCCAGGCGCTGGAAAGCACCGGGTGCCCCTTCTGAAAAAACCATTGTTGGAAAAAAGCATCGTGATTTTTTTCCGTTATTGAATCCACCACCTGCTGAAAATCACAGGTCAGTGCATTGCTGAATTTGAACTTCTCATAGAATGCCCGTACACATTGCCGGAACAGGTCGTCTCCCATTTCATGCCGCAGCATATGCAATACCCAGCCTGCTTTCTGATATGAATTTCTGTTAAGCAGGCGGATGGAAACGGGGAGTGTGGTGTCCACTATGGGAGCGAGCCTCTGGTGGGCAAATCTTATTACCCTGTTCCGCTCATTCTGCATGGAGGCCACCATTGCATCATGCCCGTGTGCATGCTCTATATAGATATCGGTCAGGTAGGTGGCAAACCCTTCGCTCAACCAGATATGGTGCCAGTCCAGTTCAGTAACTCCGTCACCATACCACTGGTGCGCAATTTCATGGGCAAACAGGTTCTCATTGTTTTGTCTTCCGTTCACGGTGCGTTCATTATAAAAGATACAGCTGGCGTTCTCCATACCGCCATAAACTGTTTTGGACTGCACATTAGCAAGTTTCTGGTAGGGATAGGGGGCTATATAAGATTCAAAAAAATCTAAGGGCCTGGTTACAATGCTGTAATCACTGAAGCCCTCGTGCCGGTTCTGGGGATACACCCAGGATGAGACGGGGACCCCTGACTGACTCTTCAAATAATCGACTGCAAAAGGACTTACCCCGATGACCATCAACCGGGTGGAGATCGGGACAGATGTTTTCCACCGGGTCACGATCCTGTCGCCCATTTTCGTCTCATCAAGTTTTTGTCCGACTGAAACCACCCTATAATGATCCGGCGCTGCTACATCAAATTCAACCAGGGCCTTATCGGAAGGGTGATCGACCATCGGCAGCCAGTTATGTCCCCTGTTGGGCCAATTGTCCCCAAAGAAGGTGCGGTCGCCAAATTTGTTTTTCGAAATGATCAATCCATCTGCGGGGATTCCTCTGTAAGAAATTCTGTACCTCCGGTGTGTTCCTTTCTGAGCCTTCGGGATATTCAGGATGATATGGTCATCCTGAAGAAGATAGGAAACATTATGATCATCCTCAGTGACCGACTCCACATTCATTCCTAAGGAATCGCCGCGTTCACCGGTTAAATCCAGCTGGAACTGTTCCACATCCTTTTTGAATGCAATATCAATATCTGCAATGCCAATGATCTCATCGGTGGTGTCAAACAGGTTGATAAGAAAGTGGTAACTGAGCACATCTATGGATTCGTAACTCTGCTGGTGATCCTGTGCCTTTAATGGTATCAGGAAAATAAGAGTCAGCAGATACAGAAACAGGCGTTTGTGCATAATATTCCGGTCATCGCATCACTTGCGCGGTGAAATTTATAAATTTATGAAATGGATCAAAGTATTTTTATGGATAAATCGGCAAAGCCGACAGAATCCGCACTGAAGGAGGCGCTCGGGGATCAGTATGAACTCTGGAAAGCGGTCAGGGACCGGGTGATCCAGGCATATCCCGACGGAATCGAAGAGTGGAATTTTCCCGGTAAAAAGTATGGCTGGAGTTTCAGGATCAAGGATAAAAAGAGGGCCATCATCTACCTGCTGCCCAGGCTGCGGGGCTTCATTGTGGCTTTTGTTTTTGGCAAGAGGGCCTATGAAGCCATTCTGGACAGTGATGTATCAGGTCCGGTGAAATCAGAACTGCAACAGGCAAAAGTATATGCTGAAGGCAGGGGAATATGGATCCCGGTACCGGATAGTTCGCCGCTTCAGGATATTTTTCAGCTGATCGATATAAAGCTAGCTTACTGACAGTTCAGTCCGATTATTTATTAGCTTTCTTGAAGCTGATGGCCATCCCGCCTCCATTGTTATCCACAGTAGTTTCATAGTTGCTGAGACCCTGCAGGTAAATGAGATAATCACGGTTCCATTGAACACCAGGCCTGTCGGAGACATTGTGTGTAGCATAACACCCGCCCACCTTTAATTTGGGATCAACCAATTCAAAATACCGCCTGTACCAGTCTTTATCAGCATCGCTGAAAACAAAATCAAAGGGTCCGTCCAGCTGGGGAACCAGTATATGAGCATCGGCCAGCCGGGAATCTATGATTTGATCAACACCCGCCTCTTTGAAGTTCTCCAGGGCTTGCTCGCGCCTACCCCGGTCGATTTCAACAGTAATCAGTTTACCACCTGTTTTACTCAATGCCCATGCCATCCATATAGTGGAGTGTCCCGTGGAGGTTCCGATCTCCAGAACCTGCTTATAATTGTTTTTCAGAATCAGATCATACAGCAGCTGACCATCCGAGGCAGGTACATTCATATTGTACCATCTGCCATGATTTTTAAAGAATGTCTCTACCTTTTTGTCAATATCTTCCTGTGTTCTTTGCTGAGAAAGCAGGGGAACGAATATGAGTGTGACTATTGCGATGATGATGACTTTTTTCATTCGGAGTGATTTTAATTCAATTCAAATTTATGTCATTTGTCGAAATTACACCGATAAAGTGTTCATTTTTAACTTTTTTAGGGATTTTATTGATACTTTCAAAAACAAAAATGAACACCAAAAAACATAGCGACCATCCCCATTTAACCGGGGAACACCAGTGGGGAGACCGTGGACAGCTGCTGCTTTTAGTAATTTTTCTTGGTATTTGGATTACTGATTCTTTCGTATTTCAATACTCAACCTTTCTGATAAATATAATACCCGACTATTTGCGCATGGCAGTTGCCGGATTGGTCCTGATAGCCGGATGGTATATGGCACGGGGTGGAATGAAGGCGGTATTTGGGACTGAAAGGGATAAACCCGGGGTTATCGATACGGGCGTTTTCCGGATGGTACGGCACCCCATCTACCTGGGAGCGATTCTCTTTTATCTCGGTGCGTCGCTCATCACAATGTCCATTGCTTCAGCCCTCTTTCTGATAGTAATAATTGGCTTTTATATTTTCATTGGCAAATATGAAGAACGCATTCTTAATGAAGAATTTGGACAGAGTTACCTGGAGTATAAGAAGAAGACAGGAATGCTGTTCCCAAGGCTCAGCTCAAAATAACATTATCCTTTAAATGCATACTTGTAGAGTGTAGCAAGGTTGGGTTTCTGTCCCTGGATCAGTATGGCTGTTCTGAAAATCCTTGCCCCGATCCAGACGGAGAATAGGGTAAATATAATTACTCCAAGCAGCCCGGCAAAGGGCTGCCACATGGGTATCGTTACCGTTGAGGCCATCCTCATTACCATTATGGTGGGAGTAAAGGGTGGGATCAATGCCAGAGTGGTGGCCATCGGACCTGTGGGATCTGCAATAACCGGGGCGATCAGGAACATGGGTATAATGGTTGGCAGCATAGCCGGGAAAGTCAACGATTGGGCGTCTTTATTGTCATTGCAGGTGGCACCTAAAGCTGCCATTCCTGAACCGACCATCAGGACAAACAGAATTGTATAGATGAAGAACCACGGCAATACATCAACCGGGATCAATGAATTCATACCGATATAATTCAGTGTAAAAACACCTGCACCAATATATATAGCCGCAATGGTAAGGGAAACTCCAATTCCCCCCATTACCTTGCCCATCATGAACTGAAATGGCGTAATGGTTCCCAGGAGCACTTCGGCAATCTTTTCATTTTTCTCTTCCATTACACTGCTCAACTGGGGAATGGCGCTCATCATCACCAGCATGAACATCATGATCAATAAGGCGTATGGCACAAGAAAAGTCTGAAGTTCATTGGTCTTTTCAGCATCCACCTGCTCACCTGTTTTTTTATCTACTGTGACCAGTCCCATCCCCTCTACGTTAATGTACCAGAGTAAGTCCTTGGCCTGTGTCTCATCGAGATTCAGTTCAGCAGCCCGGATCTTTTGGACGCTGTTGTTCACAACATTCTGGAACCAGTACCGGGCCTGGTCATTAAAGGAGTGCTGAGAATAGTATTTTAAATAGGCTTGCTTGTTTTCACCGGCAGGGTGCAGGATATCTGGGCCGATTTCAATAAAGGCATAAAGTTCCTGGGATTCAACTCTATTTGAAAGCGCCAGCCTCTGGGTTTCTGGGTCTTGTATATCCGGATCCATAAACTCTACTACATACGGAGCATCTATCTTCTCCCCGGTTTTGGAGTTAAAGATCTCCTCGTTGTTTCTTTTCTCCAGTGCTTTTTTCATCGGATCGATCATCAGTCCGGAATGGTCAATCACCACAAATTTCTTATCGTCCGTATCCTTATTCTTATCCATGATGACCATGGCTACAAATCCGCCTCCCATCATAATGGGCACAAGCAGAAGGCTGATGATAAAACTCTTGGTCCTGACCGCAGCGCGGTATTCCCGTTTAAAAAGGGTCCAGATCTTATGCATGGGTAACCTCCTTTCTTTCCGGGGCTGCAATCCGGATAAATATATCGTTGAGTGATGGTTTAGTTAGCTCGAATTTGCTGATACGGGTTTTCTTTAATAATTCTACAAGGATCTTCTGGGGATCAACTCCCTCTTCCAACCTGATCTCCTGCAGCTTTCCAAAGTTATTCACGTTTTCAATTCCTTTCAGATCTTTGAGTGCTTCAGCACCAAGGTCGGACTGGATGCGCAGCGTATCGTTCCCGTACTGATCCTGGATATTTTCAAGGGTACCGTCCAGCACCTTTTTCCCTTTGTAAATCATAAAGATATAATCGCACATCCGTTCAGCCATGGCCATATCGTGGGTGCTGAAGATGATCGTGGCTCCCTGTTGCTGGAGCTCGAGGATGATGTCCTTCATCATGTCAGCATTGACGGGATCGAGACCGGTGAAGGGTTCATCCAGGATGATCAGCTTGGGCTGATGCAGGATGGTGGCAATAAACTGCAGCTTCTGCCTCATACCCTTGCTCAGGGTTTCTACTTTTTTCTCCTTGTATGCTTTCAGCTCCAGTCTTTCCAGCCAGTAATTGATACGGTTAGGCAGATCGGTCCCATCGTTCAATTCCCCATGAAACTGGAGTAGTTCACCTATCTTCATTTTCTTATAGAGTCCACGGTCCTCTGGCAGGTAACCCACATCATTCAAACGTTCTAAATTGGTTTCCCGGCCATTAACCAGAAGTTTGCCACTGTCTGGATACATGATCTTCATGATCATTCGAATGGTGGTGGTTTTACCTGATCCGTTTGGACCGATGAAGCCGTAGATACTTCCACTGGGTACCTCCAGGGAGAGATTATTTACAGCTTTAACGGATCCGAATGTTTTGGTTATTCCTGATAGTTCGATGATATTCATATTGAATCATAACTTGAAAGAACCCCCAAGTTATATAAAACAGTGAATAATCTGTCTGATTTTATTCAGATTTCTAAACCTGGTCACTCTTCCAGCGTGGTCAGATCGCCCTCCTCCTTACCGAGTGCCCTGGCCTTCAGTACCCGTCTCATGATCTTACCGCTCCTGGTTTTAGGCAAAGATTCTGCAAAGACGATAAAGGCCGGCCTGGCAATGGGACCTATTTCGCTATCCACATGCTTTTTCAGTTCATTGGCAAGCTCATCGGATGCAGTAAATCCTTGTTTCAGGATTACGGTTGCATGAATGATATTACCCTTCAGCTGGTCGGGCAGTCCTATGGCGGCTGCTTCCGTGACAGCCGGATGACTGACAAGAGCACTCTCGATCTCGGCTGATCCCAGCCTGTATCCACTCACTTTCATCACATCATCGTTCCGCCCGATGATCCATACATAACCATCCTTATCAATTTTTGCCGAGTCACCTGTCAGGTACCACCCTTGCTTCTGATACAGTTTCCAATACTTCTCTATGAATCTTTCGGGATCCCCGAGTATGGTTCGGGCCATTCCGGGCCAGGGATTCAATATAACAAGGTTTCCTTCGGTATCCTCCGGCACTTTTTTACCTGATTCATCCACCACCGCTATTTCATTTCCAAAGAAGGGTTTGGTTGCAGAACCCGGTTTCAGCGGAGTGATGGGAAGCGGAGTGATCATAAATCCGCCTGTTTCAGTTTGCCACCAGGTATCCATAATGGGACAACGGTTTTGACCGATCACCTCGTAATACCATTTCCATGCTTCCGGGTTGATGGGTTCACCTACCGAACCAAGAAGTCTTAATGAGCTCAGGTCATGTTTACTGGCCCAGGAAGCACCGTAACGCATCAGTCCCCTGATTGCAGTCGGACTGGTGTAAAACACGTTGACCCCGTATTTTTCGATCATTTGCCACCATCGGTTAGGATAAGGGTGGTTGGGAGCCCCTTCATAAAGCAGAATGGTCGCACCGTTGATCAAAGGTCCGTATACGATATAAGAATGGCCGGTGATCCAACCTGGATCAGCAGCGCACCACCAACGATCATCAGGCTGTATGTCAAATACATACTTAAAGGTACTTGAAGCATAGACTGAATAACCACCATGGGTATGCACCAGGCCCTTTGGTTTTCCTGTTGTTCCGCTTGTATAGAGGATAAAAAGAGGGTCTTCGGCATCAGTTTGCTCGGTTTCACACTTGGTAGAAGCGATGGGCATGCCCATCAGGTCATGCCACCAGAAGTCACGGTCACTCTCCATGTAGCACTCTTCACCAGTTCTTTTCACCGTAATACATACATCGATTGTTGGAGAACGCCGCATTGCCTCATCAGCGATCTCCTTCAATTTAGTGGGTTTACCTCTCCGGTATCCTCCATCTGCGGTGATAAGGATCCGGCTGTTTGCATCGGAGATCCTTTCTGCCAGTGCCTCAACGCTGAATCCACCATATACCACGCTGTGAATAGCCCCAATTTTGGCACAGGCCAGCATGGCGATGATGATCTCCGGTATCTGGGGCATATAGATCGTCAGGATATCTCCCTTATTCGCTCCCATAGCCTTCAGTACATTGGCGAATTTTGATACTTCCCTGTTCAGGGCAAAATATGAATAGGTCCTTACGTCACCTGGCTCTCCTTCCCAGATCAGTGCCAGCTTATTTCTTGTCTCCGATCCAAGGTGACGGTCAATGGCGTTGGCAACGACATTGGTCTTGCCTCCTGTAAACCATTGAAAGAAAGGCTTTTTACTGTCATCCAGGACTTTATCCCATTTCTGGTACCAGGTGAGCTCATTTGCTTCCCTGGCCCAGAATCCCTCCCGGTTTGTAATGGATTCCTGGTAAAGTTTTTCATAATCTTTAACGCGTGCTTTTTTTACTACCTCCTTAGCCGGGTGAAAGAGGGAGTTCCCTGAATTCTGATCGTTTGGCATCTCCTTGCTATTTATTTAGAATTGTTAAACATAACAACTTGTTGTCTGAATTACAAATGTTTGGCTCCAAAATAAATTATATAAGAATGGGCCAGTTATTTCTTCTGGCGATTCTCGTGAGCCGCTTATCCGGAAAAACTGCTACGGGATGACCTACTCCCTCCATTACATACCTGTCAGTGTGAGAATCCCCATAGTACCAGGCATTTTTGGGATCGGTTCCTTTTTCATGGCAGTAGTCGAGCATCCTGACCTTTTTCTCAGGGCCATAGACAAGTAGCCCGCTGGCGTTTCCGGTCAGCACACCTTCCCTTGATTCCAGCCGGGTACAAATGATCTCGTCCAATTTCATGTATTGGGATACCGGCTGACAGATGGGAGCGGAAGCCGAGGAGAGCAGAACAATGGCGCCGTTGCTGGCCCTGTGTTGTTGAATGGTCTCCAGTACCTCGGGACGGATGGTATTCTTAATAGTACTATGGAAAATCTCCCGGGCCAGTTCATATATGTCATCCTCCTTCAATCCATTCAACCATGATAACATACGGTTGATCATCCTGGTAGGGTCACCGAAATTAAGCTTATAAAGGATGGAAAGCCAGACAGCATGGCGGAACTGATTATCACTCATCACACCTCGTTTATGAGCTTCCGTTACAAGGTGCGTGGCGCTGTTTCCATCCAGGATGGTATGATCCAGATCGTAAAAGGCGGTATAGCTGAAACTATGCATTAAAAAAGTGTCTCCCCTTACTGTTATAGATGATACGGAGTGCTGCGGGTAATAAACTCACCTCAAAGTTAGTGTCAAAATAGAGTTCACCATCCACATGAAATGGTACTTTTTCCCCAAAATTGATTCCGAGGCTTTCTGTCTGATAATAATCCACCTTTTTATCTTGAATATGTGTTCCTTTGGGAACCATTGCGAGTATCTTAAAACGTTGTATTAGGTTCAATTTCCTTATCATGCAGACGTCCAGCAATCCGTCGTTAGCAATGGCTTCGGGTGTAAGGAAGAAACTACCTGCGAAACGTCTTCCAATGGAGATCGTGTTGATGAAACAATCGGTCTTCTGCTGTTGACCACGGGAGGTAATGGTAACCAGCCTCTCCCTGTAGAAAAGCAGGGTCTTTACAATGTGCCAGATATATTTTCCCTTACCGCCTGATTTGGCCACCTGACCAGGCTCTACATAGTTTGCAGCAGCTACCTGCGCATCGAATCCGAGGCCCATTCCATTGAGAAAGAAGATCCCGTTAACCTGGCCAACATCCATGTGAATGGAAGACTGATCGAAAAAGATATCCCAGTGTGCTTCACTGAATCGGTCAGGGAATCCAAGAATCTGGATAAAATCATTTCCGGTACCTGCGGGGATCAGTCCGGTAAGGACATTTTTCTGGCCGATCAGGGGACCGGCAACCTCGTTCATGGTACCGTCACCACCTACTGCAATGATATGGGTACATCCATTCTCCAGACTTCTCTTTGAAAGCTCGGTGGCATGACCATGGTACTCTGTCATTAAAATAGTAGCATCCAGAAAACGTTTGTTAATTTGTTTTATAAGGTCCGACATGACCAACTTCCCTGAACCACCACCTGCTGTGGGGTTCACGATAAAACACCATTTTTGTTTATTTTCCATATGTCTCCAGATCTGTATTTGCAGATTCAATCACTTCAATAACCCTGGTAATAATTGCGCTGTCGGTTAACAGGGACATTTCTCTGCCTTGCAGCGGGAGGTGGATCACTACATTCAGGCTGGCTCCAAAATGGATACTGAACCTGTTCTTTGGTTTCAATTTATAAAATCCATTCAGGGTAACCGGAAGGATGTCATTCCCTGTAGCTCTCAGTAAGTGTATAAATCCCCTGTAGAAAGAGTTCAGTTTCCCATCCAGGGTACGGGTCCCTTCAGGGAAAATAGCCACAGTCCGGTGCTTTGCCATCTCTTCCAGGTTTTCCAACATAATTCTGGTATTCTTTATATTCGTGATTCGCATTGGAATATAATCGGTCATTAAAAGCATTCGTTTAAATAATGGAATTCGCAGTAACCTTTCATGCCCAAACCAGGAAACATCAGGATAAAAAGCCATAATTGCCATAATGTCAAACATGCTGGCATGATTCGCCAGCAGGATATAACGCTCACCCTCCTTGATGTTTTCTCTTCCGGCAATATGGATCCGTTTACCCATAAGAGGGAAAATCGACCTGGCCCAGAAGCCCATCAGGGCCCTGATTCCCTTTTTATATCGAAGGTATGCCAATGCAAGGATAAATAATACCACAACAGCAGTATAGGTGTAGAGAAACAGCAAGACCGGCGCTGAGAGTGCGATATGAATCCTTCTGGTTCGCATATTAATTCCAGTTGGCCGGATCGAAATGTCTTTCCAGCCAGGATATGACCTCCTGATCGGGGGCGTTTGAAAAGAAATCATATCCCGTAACCTGCTCAAGTGAATCCACAGATATGGCGAATTGCAGCAACTCACTGGATGAGCCTGTATTTGGCAACAGGAATGCGATCATGTCATGATCTGGTGGAGAGAGATCAACGAGCACCTTAAAAAAATAGGAGGGCACGCCCACTTCATTTTCCCCGATAAGGGTATCGATCCTGTTCAATACCGGGCCGCTGATCACATAAAGGCTGTCTTTTTCGATAGCCCATTCTCTGACCTGATTTTCAAGCCTGAGCCACACCCCGCGGTTAAATGCCGGTCGTTGAGGACTCATATTGGAAAACAGGAAGGACTGACTCATGGCTTCCACGCTCCATCTCATATCACCTGCAGGAGCAAGGTGTCCGCGGTCAAAACCGGAGCCCCGGTAGTCAGCCAGACTGGCTGATCCTGTCAGGATAAGAGTATCCGGTCTGAAGTTATCGGTGCGGTCTGAAGTTTCGTTTTCGGCCTCCTCTCTGGTGAGCACATAAGCCACCCAGGCAGCCTGTTCGTAATGTTCATTATAACCCAGATCGAATCCTGTATAGGAGAGTATTGTATCGGCTGTAGTGGTCATGGGATAACCCAGGGCCAGATTATTCCAGTCAATGGTTATGTTCGCAGGGGGCGTTTCAGGATCAATGGTGGCGCTCATCTCACGGGAAGATCTCTTCCATGGCTCTGTTGTTACAAGGTATGATGCAATGATCAGAATGATCAGTGTAACGATCCCGAATCGCTGTTTTTTGGTTATAGCCATGCGCCTAATTTAAAGTTTTTAGTACTTTAATTGATTACTGCCATGAAGAATTACTGGTACATTGGTGATATTCACGGAGAGATAGGGCTCCTGAACAGTTTGCTCGATTCTATTTTAAAGTATGATCCGGAGCAGATTACCTTTATTGGGGATTATATCGACAGAGGTCCCCATTCGCGTGAGGTATTGGACCGAATAATGGGTATAGAGGTGCCGGTGGCCTGCTTGATGGGAAACCATGAACTGATGATGTTAAATGCCTTCGAAAATTCGGTTTTTGGGATCAATCCCATGGAGCTCTGGTACTACAACGGGGCCGAGGCAACACTGCAATCTTTTGGTTTTGCCGGATTTTTCAGCTTTCAGTCGCAGATGGAGGATCACTATCTGCAGTTCTTCAGGAACCTCCTGATGAGCCATGTATCAGAGCCTGTAAAAGGATTTAAGATTCTGGCTTCGCATGCAGGTGTATCACCTGACATACCGGTGGCGGATCAGTTGCTGCTGAATGATTACAAGGATCTGCAGCAATATTTGATTAACCGGCATTTGGATCCAGGGGACTCCTTCCTGTGGACACGGGAAGCTTTCTTTAATAGTCCTTCCGGCCTGTGGAATAATTACCTGGTTGTGCACGGTCATACGCCAACCATGAAAATAAAAGAGTATGCCCGGACGGGGGATTATCCACAGTTCAGCTTTGTGGACAATGACCTTGCAATCAGGAGGAACGGGGATGAAGGAGAGGTGGTCTCGGTAGGTATCGATTCCGGCTCAACCCTGACCGGAAGGCTTACTGGTCTGGCTTTTTTTACCGACAATGACGGTGGTGCAGTTCAGACCGTTCACATGAGGAGCCTGACTGTAACACGGGAGGATATCATTCCACGGGACCTGGGTTGGGTCGGTCCATAATCATTATATTTGGGTCTTGAATTTGCATTCGGGTTATGGTAAAGGGGATAAAAGTAATCGGTTTTGATGCCGATGATACGCTGTGGGTCAACGAACCTTACTACAGGGAGGTAGAAGAGCAGTTCGTTCAACTGGTAACCTCCTATGGTGTGAACGGTAATATCGCAGGCGCATTGTTTGAAACTGAAGTTTCAAATCTCAGGCTCTATGGTTATGGTATTAAAGCATTTATGCTTTCTCTGGTTGAGTGTGCGATTGAGCTGACCGAGGGGGGTGTCTCCTCCAGGGATATTCACAGGATCATTGGATTTGGAAAGTCGATGCTGGAACGGCCCATCGAATTGCTCGACGATGTGAAACTTGTGCTCGGGAAACTGGCTCCCCGTTATAAATTGATCGTCGCCACTAAAGGTGATCTGCTTGATCAGGAGGGAAAAATGCACAGATCGGGTATTTCAGACTATTTTCATCATATTGAGGTGATGAGCGATAAAAAAAGGAAACAGTATGAGCAGTTGTTTAAACATCTGGACATTGTTCCTGAAGCTTTCCTGATGATCGGGAACTCACTTAAATCTGATATTATACCCCCGCTGGAACTGGGGTCATGGTGTATCCATGTGCCGTATCATACCACATGGGCCCACGAAGAGGTAGATAAGGAACCGGTTTCAGGCAGGTTCTTCCAGGTTAAGCATCTGCACCAGGTTCTGGATCTTATACCCTTGCAATCATAATTTATATCAGTCATCACCAAACACTGGAAATATATGAAAAAGCTCAGGTACATTATTGTGGCAGCGCCACTCTTTTTTGTTCTCAGTGCAGCCTCGGCCCAATGGGCCATAGGGGCCCGGGGTCTCCTCGGAGTGGAAGGAAACGCATATGGAGGAGCTGAACTCTCGGTTCAGCATATTGCGCGAAGTGAATTTGATCTGGGCTGGGCCAATGATTCGTGGAATTTCACTGGATTGAAACTATTCAGTTTTCTTGGAGGCAGGGGAGCGGGGCTCTATGCCGGGTTAGGCGGCGGGATCGGATACTACAATTCCCATGTATATGATGAGGTATACGGTACCCTGGCTGTTGATCTCGGCTGTTACGTGATGCTGGGACCGGTGCAGGTGGGCCTCGACTGGAGGCCTGAATGGTTTGTGATCAACCATTCGGGGAGCGACGTCTCATTCAACCTGGCCCTCAGTGCACGTTTGGCACTGGGCAGATGAAGAAGCGGATCTTAACCATTGAAGTTACGTACCCTTTCGATCCGCATTGCAAAGGGAACATTGTCATGTGAAAACTCATACTCTACAGCATGGCTTCCTTCTAAAACTTCAGAGGCTTGAAGGTCAGCTTTCTCCAGTATTGCCTCCAGTTCGGTTGTGAATCGTTTTTCAATCACTATCCGGATCGTACCGTAATAGAGCTCCGTAATCAGAAAGACCCTTCTGATGCTTCCGTCATAATCACTCCAGTGAGAAGCCTTCATCTGTTCCAGTAACCTGTCAATCCTGATACGAATGAGATCATCCATCTCACGCATCTGCAGGTTAGCGAAAGTAAATTTCCTCACACCGCCTGTACCCAGATCACTGCTGATCTTACCGATCTTTGGATGTTGAAGTTCAGTTATATTCTCAACATTTACATCTACGGTACGTGTTGCAAACTGCGCATCCACAAGGGGAGTGTTCCGGTTCTCTTCCTTAAACTGTTCCCAATCGGCACTGTTAATAAGTCCGGCATCGAGGAAGGCGGTATAAATTGTATTGGGCATCCCTTTTCTTGAAAAGTCAGGCTGACCAAGGATGGGATCCCACACTAAATCACCAAGAAAAATACCTTCATGTGAAGCCGGGATCAGTTCCAGGTTATATTCAGATCTAAATTTACGGATCTCCATAAGGACTTTTTATATACTCAATATCTGTTATTTTTTGATCCAACGCAAACAAAAATATTATCAATTCTCCGAAGAAATCCGTTTATTTGTGCCATTTAACACTCCTCTATGAATATCCTGGATATTATCTTTCTTATACCCCTGTTATTCGCTCTCTACAGGGGATTTAAGACCGGAATCATACATATGGCCGCCTCCCTGGCAGCACTTGTGCTGGGGATTCTCCTGGCCATTAAACTGCGTCCCCTGTTTGCCGCTCTTCTGAATTCAGTTTTTACTATTTCACCCGACAATATGAATGTGATCGCATTTGCCGTCGCGTTTGTTACCGTCGTCATTGTGGTGCACCTGCTGGCTTATGCTGCAGAGAAACTTATTAAAGCGGTGGCACTTAATTTTGTGAACCGTTTACTGGGGATGGGTTTTGGACTGTTGGTAACGGCTTTTGTGATCAGTATGATACTCTGGCCAATAAACAAGGTAAATGAGGAGAAACAGATCATTAAGCCTGAGCGCATCGAAGGATCATTACTTTATAAGCCTTTGTCAGCTATTGCACCAGCCGTTTTTCCCTACCTGAAAAGAGAAGACTGGAAAGAATTTATTCCCAGGAAGAAGAAGAGTGAGGGAAATGTGGTGACTACTGCAATATAATGGTTGTTAATGTGTTAATAGGTTAGCAAATGGAGAAGATCAGGATAGATAAGCATTTGGTTGATGAACTGAGGTGGAGGGAGATGATCCATGATATGATGCCTGGAACGGAGGAGGTGCTGGGTAAGGAACAGGTAACGGTCTATGTGGGGATCGATCCCACGGCAGATTCACTTCATATAGGCCACCTGGTGGGTGTAATGATGCTCAAGCGTCTACAGCATGCGGGCCACAGGCCCATTGCACTTGTAGGGGGAGCAACCGGAATGATTGGGGACCCCAGCGGGAAGTCCCAGGAGCGTAACCTCCTTGATGAAACAACCCTCAGAAAGAACCAGGAAGCTCTGAAGAGACAGATTTCCAAGTTCCTTGATTTTGAAACAGACGCCTCAAACAGGGCCCTGATGGTGAACAACTACGACTGGATGAAGGGATACTCTTTCCTGGGATTCATCAGGGATATTGGCAAGCACATCACAGTCAATTACATGATGGCAAAGGATTCTGTTAAGAAGAGACTGGGAGCCGATAGTCAATCGGGGATGTCCTTTACGGAATTCACCTACCAGCTGGTACAGGGATATGATTTCCAGGTGCTCTACCGGGATCACGGGTGTAAGCTTCAGATGGGAGGGTCCGACCAGTGGGGAAATATTGTGACCGGGACCGAATTGATCAGGCGTATTGAAAGCGGGGAGGCATTTGCCCTTACCTGGCCACTGATCACCAAATCGGATGGTGGCAAGTTTGGCAAGACTGAGGAAGGCAATGTCTGGTTGGATCCTGTAAGGACCACTCCGTACAAGTTTTACCAGTTCTGGTTGAATGTCTCTGACGAAGATGCGGAGAAATATCTGAAAATATTTACCATGTTGAGCCGAAAGGAGATAGAGGCGCTGGTCGTAATTCATAATGAGGCTCCACATCAACGTGTGCTGCAGAGGAAGCTTGCCGAAGAGCTTACAGTCATGGTTCATTCCCGTGAAGAATATGAAATGGCAGTTGAGGCATCATCCATTCTTTTTGGACAGGGGACCACCGAGTCTCTGAAAAAGATCAGGGAGGATGTGTTTCTATCAGTTTTTGAAGGTGTGCCCCAATTCGAAGTGCCTACTGCCAATATTGATCAGGATGTACTGGAACTTCTGGCTGTTGATACTGCTGTATTCAGCTCCAAGGGAGAGGCGAGGCGCATGGTTATGGGGGGAGGCGTCAGTATCAATAAGCAGAAATTATCGGGCCCGGACCAGCGAATAACAGGAGCGGATTTTATTAATAACAGGTACCTATTGGTCCAGAAAGGAAAAAAGAATTACTGTCTCATACGGGTAAAAGATAAATAACAGGCATCGAAATGGAAAATTCGAAACAACCAGGTTACAATTTTAGTTCCGTGGATCTTTTGATCTACATATGGAAGAAAAGAGTCATTTTGATTGGGGTTGGCTTGATTGCAGGTATTCTATCCATCATCATTTCACTGCTGATCACTCCCATGTTCCAGTCTACGGTCATCATGTTCCCTGTATCCAACGCTTCAATCTCCAGGGACCTGCTTTCACAGAATTATTCAGGAAGCCAGAATGTACATGGATTTGGGGAGGAGGAACAGGCAGAGCAGTTGCTGCAGATCCTGAATTCAGAACCAATCCGTTCGCGGATCATCCAGAAATATAATTTAATGGAACATTATGAGATCCAACCCGATGAGAAATACCCATTGACCCGGCTTTATGATGAGTATAAATCCAATATCAATTTTCGGTTAACAGAATTTATGTCGGTAGAGATCTCGGTAATGGACAAGGATCCGGAGTACGCTGCTAATATGGCCAATGATATATCAAACCTGGTGGATACCGCATATAACAGTATGATGAAAGAACGCGCCGTGGAAGCTTTCCTGCTGGTAGAAAGGGAGTACCTGGAAGCGGCTCGAAACCTGGAGACCTTGCGGGATTCCATGAACCAGTTAAGCGAACAGGTCTCTGAACATATGAGGACCACCGGGGGTCCCTCCAACAATCTGGTCAGGGCCATTTCTGAAAATGGAGCGCTCTATATTTCCATGATGAACTCGGTCCGGTACGAAACCGCCCTTGTTACTGACCTGAGCCTTAAATATAAAGAGGCCAGGCTTGAAGCGGAACAGAACCTGCCCCATAAGTTTGTGGTTGAACAGGCATGGCCATCTGAGAAAAAAGCCTATCCTAAAAAATCATTGATTGTAATAGTGTCCACTTTCTCATCCCTCTTGTTTGCTTTAATTGTACTGATTGTCATTGATAATGTCAGGTCCAGGGTGGCCATTCAAAAAGAGCAATGATCGAGGCTATCCGGGAAAGGTATCCGAAGACTTTATTGTGGGGGGTCCTGATCTCCTTCGTGGCTTTGAACAGTATCATGCTGGCACTGGAAATTTCCTATATCCCCCTTCTGCCGGTATTACTGTTGTTCCTGGCCCTTGCCATTGTATCAATTGATAAATACCTCCTTGTTATTGTATTTTTTGTTCCCGTTTCTATTCCCCTGAGCAGGTTGATCGATGGCCTCTCCATCGATATGAACCTTCCAACCGAACCCTTGCTGGCAGGGTTACTCCTGCTTTACATGCTGAAATATCTGATGGGCGACAGGATCGACCTGAAAGTTCTTCGGCATCCTGTGACCCTGGCTATCTACTTTCATCTGGGATGGATGTTCATTACCTGTTTTACAAGTACGGATATGCTGGTCTCTTTTAAAATGCTTGTATCACGACTCTGGTTTATTGTTGGTTTTTACCTGATTGCAACGCAGATCTTTAGAAACGAGAAACGAATGCACAGCTATACCTGGCTTTTTGTTATTGCATTTACCGGCATAATTGTCTATACTCTGATAAACCACATGCAGTACGGTCTTGAAAACCAGGTGATGGCACACCGTGTAGCCAGACCATTTTACAAAGATCATACTTCATATGGCGCAACCCTGGGCCTGGTCCTTCCAGTCCTGGTGGCGCTTTTTCTGTTCATTAAACGTGAAGATATCAATACCAGGTTCCTGATGATCCTGCTGATCCTGCTGTATGCTTTTGCCACTGTAGTCTCCTATACCAGGGCCACATGGATCAGTATACTGGCATCGTTCGGGTTCTGGATCATATTGAAGTTAAGGATCCGTTTTGAGATAGTGTTGGTAGCGACGGCCGTTCTGGTGGGACTGTTTCTTTCTGTCCGGACCGAGTTGATGATGAAACTTGAACAGAACCGTGTGGAGTCCTCAGGTGAATTTTCTGAACATATGCAATCCATCTCGAATATCTCCACCGATCAGTCCAATCTTGAAAGGCTTAACCGTTGGAGCTGCGCCTACCGGATGTGGAAGGATAAACCATTATTCGGGTTTGGACCCGGAACCTACCAGTTTGAATATGGCCGATACCAGAGATCCTATGAAAAGACCAGGATCAGCACTGATTTTGGGACGATGGGCACTGCCCACAGCGAGTATCTGGGGCCGCTGGCAGAATCAGGAGTTTTTGGGTTAGTGAGTATCTTATTGATTATCGGAACCACAATCTACACCGGGATCAGGGTCTATTTTACATCGCGAAGGCGCTCCATCAGGATCTTCTCCATGGCTGTACTGGTGGGACTGGTATCCTACTATCTGCATGGATTACTGAATAATTTCCTTGATACAGACAAGATTTCGGTATTGTTCTGGGGTTATACCGCCATGCTGGTAGCCATGGATGTCTATCACAGACAACGTCCTGAAGAGGATGCAGGGCCTAACTGAATCCCTTTTCACCGGGAAACTGGGCTCCAATGATAGAGATATCATCAAATATGGCGGCAGACCCTTCCAGTATCTTCTGGTTTTCAATGATGGTCCGGATATTATCTTCCAGGGGATTGCTATTTCTTAACTCTTTCTCCAGATTCTCTGTTCCAAATTCAACGCCGGAATCCTGGATTACTTCAACAAGGCCATCGGTATAACAGAATAATTTTGCAGGTTCATCCAGTTGAATGACTGCCGCGTTTATAAAAGGCAGGTCATCCAGCATACCCATTCCAACACAACCGCTTGAGAGCTGCGTCATCTCCTGTGATCCGGGCTTATAGAGCAGGGGAGGATTGTGACCTGCGTTCACATATTTCAACTCCCTCTTCTTAAAATGATAACGGGCAATAAAGAGTGTAATGAATTTCTCTCCCTTGGCACTGTTCATAACGCTCTGATTCAACCGGTGCAGGGTATCAGTCAGTTCCTGACCAGCTGTGAAAAGAGCACGCAGGTTGGCCTGGAAATTGGACATCAGGATGGCTGCTGAAATTCCTTTTCCTGATACGTCTGCAATACAGAAACCCACCTCATCCTTGCTTAGTTGAATAACATCGTAGTAGTCCCCGCCCACATCAAAATGAGGATGGTAAAAAGCTTTGATGCAGATATACTGGTTGCATGGCAGTTTCTCGTCGTCCGGGATCAACATGTTCTGCATTTTACTGGCCAGTTCCATCTCACGTTTAATGGCTTCCTGGCGAAGCGTCTCCTGGAACAACCTTTTGTTCTCAATCGCAACAGTGATGATATTTGAGAGGGTCTGGATGAACCGCAGGTGTTTAATAATAGGACTGACTCCTTCACCCTCCTCCTCTATGTCCCCGATCAGTACAAAAGCAATTGCTTTGTCCTTGTGATATACAGGAATGACAATATCCACCAGCTCGGGGAAATGCTGTGGTTCTGTAGTAATGAAGGAGATCTCTTCATAGGGCACCAGGTCCCTCTTGATATCCACCTTTTCAAAAAACTTATGCCCATAGCCCGAGTTAAGCAAACACTCCCACTTATCTGAGAATTTCAGGACGATAACTTTCCCGATGTCCAGGTCGTCGGTGAGCATTTTCTCATACCGGCGGATTAATTCGCTTGTCGAAACATTATCGTTGATTGCCAGTGTGATATCCAGCAATGCATTCAACTTGAATGTGGACAATTTGAGCCTGTTTTCGGAAAACTTAGCCATGCTGCTTGTTTTGACCTATTTTTTCACCCTTTCAGAATATGAACGGTCCCTTGTATCTACTCTGATCACTTCACCCGTATCGATAAAGAGCGGAACCATGATTTTAGCCCCGGTCTCCAGATCTGCCGGTTTCTGGGCCGAAGTGGAGGCTGTATTGCCCTTTTCTCCGGGTTCGGTATAGGTAATTTGCAGCTCCACAAATGGAGGCAGATCTACTGTAAGTGGCGTTTCGGTATCAGCATGTACTACAATCTCCACCGCCTGTCCCTCTTTCATAAGGTCGGCATTCTCGATCATATGGGGTTGCAGGGAGATCTGCTCGAAGGTTTCCAGGTGCATAAAATGTACCCCGATGTCATCCGCATAGAGGTACTGATAAGGCCTTCTCTCAACCCTTGCGGTATTGACCTTGACACCTGCAGAAAATGTGTTTTCAATAACTTTACCGGTTGTCAGGCTCTTCATTTTGGTCCTCACAAATGCAGGTCCCTTTCCTGGTTTTACATGCTGGAATTGGACAATTGTATACAGGTCGTTATTGAATTCAAGACATAATCCATTTCTAAAATCTGCTGTAGTTGCCATGTGATCTGTTTATTATGTAAATATATCAATATAATGTTGGTTTGGTACCCAGGCTAAAGCACCTTTTTCTTTGGTATGGTGGCAATGAAATCTTTAAGGTAGTAGGGCTCGAAATAAGCAACATCTTCGAACTGCTCATTTAGATATTTTTGATGGACCGGGGCAATCATTGCAGCTGCCGATGGATTAATTCCTTCAAAAAACAGGGCGTTTGGATGTTCCAGTACCGACTTGCATTTTTCAGCTCCATTTCCGAAGAAACAGACAGGATGAGATTCCAGGATCTGATGGAAACTATCCTGAACAATGACATCGGCGGATACCTCTCTGAAGGTACTGATATCTTTTGTGAAAAATCCGGAATAAACCTCCATTCTCCTTGCATCGAGCATGGGACAGAGCAATAGCCGGTCACCATGCAAAATTACCAGATCATTGATCGCCTGAACTGATAATGCACCGCTGGCCATGATCTTCAGGGTACTCGTTGACAACAGCGGTACTTCAAGAGCATAAGCCAGTCCCTTGGCTGTAGAGACACCGATCCGCAGGCCCGTATAAGATCCGGGGCCTTTGCTTACGGCAACAGCATCAAGATCTTTAAGCTTTTTACCAGCTTTTTCTACCGATTGTCTGATAAAACTATTTAACAGGGTGGCATGAGATCGCTCCTGGCCGCTTTCGACCAGCGAAAGTTGCCGGGTTCCCTCTGAAAGTGCAACCGAACAGATATCTGTGGCTGTCTCAATATGCAGGATTAGAGGTCCTGTCATCCTACAATAATCCTTGTTCTATTTTTCACTATCGAATAGTTCATCCTCAGTCACTACCTCTACAGACAGATCATTTTTGAGTTGCCGGGAAATGGCTGAGTAAGGAGCTACAATAACCTGAGCGTCGTGATCAAGGCCCTCGGTGATTTCAATATCATTGTTGTCCTGGATACCGGTCTTAACCTCCTTCATCAATGCCTTCCCGTCTGATACAATAAAGACAACAACCATGGGTTCATCACTGGTGGATGTTTTTTCGGCGGGTACGGTGGTATTGCTGACATTGCCGTTGG